>ERZ780070.237-NODE-237-length-27130-cov-5.374035_pt1 | contig 27130 bp, 17 predicted proteins | sample MGYA00511577_ERZ780070 | MGnify/ENA primary metagenome ERZ780070 (study PRJEB29588, sample SAMEA2162530) | human gut metagenome | biome: human gut; feature: human-associated habitat; material: faeces | place: Denmark | collected 2008/2010 ...
GATCACTTCATGTACCGGCACGCTCTGGCTGTCAAGCTTATCTAATAATGTAAATAGTTCTTTCCCCGGTTTATACAGGGGAATGATCACATCGATCTCCATTGCAGAGCGCTCCTTACTTTCTCAATCTCTGGTCTATTATACTTTATCCCCGTCTGTTACACAAGACTTTTTCATATGACACGAGGGAGCTCCGGTGCTCTCCGGAAGACTCCCTCGTCAATTCGTTTTCTTATTTATTCAGATAAGGTGCCGTATCGGACGCAATCTTTCTACTGTATTCCTTTACACTGTCGGTTACGGTGTAGTTCGCATCATCAAACAGGAACTGATGCAGCCATACAACATTGCTCTCCAGATCCAAAGGTACTACACTGCTTCCCTTTGCACCGATGTTACCGGTGGCACGCATGGTCTCTTCAGGGAAACCTCCCTCGTCCACAATACGATATTTTGTGATGTTAGCCAGCAGATCCAGAATATCCTTGGAATCCAAGCTGGTGTAAACATCATCGATGGCACTGTTAAATACCTTGGACAGAGTATCGTAATCGGCCTTCTTCGCCTGATCTTCAATCGCCTGGATCACTTCACGCTGACGTGCGGCACGCTTGAAATCATTACCTGCGGTATAACGGATACGGCAGTAAGCCGTCGCCTGCAGACCGTTTAGCAGCTGTACTCCGGTCTCTGTTACCGGTGTGTAGTCACATTTTAAGACCTCTGCAATACCGATCTGGTAGTTATTGATATGCTTGATCTCCTCGGAGTCCACATCGATATAGACACCGCCCAGACCGTCAATCACTTCACTCAGTCCCTTATAGCCTACGGTTACAAAGTTCGTAATATCCATATCCAGATTCATGTTTAACATCTTAACTGCCTGCTCCGCTCCGCCATAGGAATAAGCCGCGTTACACTTCTGATAGGAGTCCGTGCCGATGTTCAGATACGTATCACGATATACACTGACCAGTTTGATATCGCCGGTATCCATATTGATGCTGGCGATCATAATACTGTCGCTTCGGCTGCCCTTGTACAGCTGGCTGTCCTTCGTTGCATCCACACCGAACAGTGCAATGTTCATATACCCCTTCATTGCTTCGTCCTGTTGTACTTCTTCCGGAATCCGAAGCTCTTCCGTCTCTAATACCGTTACCTTGGGGCCTTCATTATTTGTGTGGGTCATTACCAGATACAATACTGCTACCATGATCAGGATAACCGCAATCTCTACACCGAAGATGATAACCTTTCTTCTCTTCTTGGCAGCACGCTGCTTGGCAGATACTCTCCTCTGTCCGTTACTGTTGCCGGCAGGTCTCGATCCGGCAGGTCGCTGTCCCGCAGGTCTCTGTCCATTTCCGGAAGGTCTTCTTCCGCTTCCGGCTGGTCTCTGACCATTGCCGCCATTGTAGTTAGAATTTGTTGCCATCTTGTCTTCTCCTTGTGTTAATAAGCATTTTTATTGATAAATCCTGTAAAAAATGTCATAAGAATGATCTTAATGTCAAACCCGAGGGTCCAGTTCTCAATGTAATAAATATCATACTCGATCCGCTTCTTGATGGAAGAATCACCACGCAGACCGTTGACCTGTGCCCATCCCGTGAGGCCCGGCCTCACCTGATGTTTTACCATATATCTCGGGATCTCTTCCTTGAACTTTTCCACGAACTGAGGGCGCTCCGGTCTCGGTCCCACCAGGCTCATATCTCCTTTCAGGATGTTGAACAGCTGCGGAAGTTCATCAATGCTGGTTCGTCTTAAGATCTTGCCGATTCCGGTGACTCTGGGATCGTTTCGCACCGTCCAGCCCTTTTTCTCCTCCGCTGCAGTCTGCATTGCCATACTGCGGAATTTGTACATATAAAATGATTTATTATGAAGTCCTACCCGTTCCTGCTTGAAGATCACAGGTCCCGGACTGGAACATTTTACCAGAATTGCCGACAACAGCATGATCGGTGACGTAATGATGATGCCGAACAGGGAGCCGACAATATCCATGGCTCTCTTGATCATCATATTTCCGGTGTTGGTCAGCGGCACATACCGAATATTGATCACCGGAAGTCCCATGAGATCCTCCGTGTAAGGTCTGCTGGGGATCAGACTGCTGTAGTCGGGGATGAATTTCGTATGCACGCCGGATTTCTCACAGATATCCACAACACCTTCCAGATAATCATAATCTTTCAGAGAAAGCGTGATCGCGATCTCGTCCAGCTTGTTCTCCGGAAGAATATACTCCAGATTCCCCAACGTTCCCAGGACTTTCACTCCCTTATAGGTAGTCCCTCCCGGAATGTGTTCATCCAGAATACCGCATACAACATATCCCCACTGGGGATTGCTTAAGATTCTGTCAATATACTCTTCTGCCGCTCTGGAATATCCCACCAGCAAAATATGCTTCAGATTGTATCCCCTTTTCCGGAGTGTCCGCAACGCTTTTCTCATTATGATGCGGGATACCGAAGTCAGAAATACATTCAGCACATAAAAAATTGCCATGACGGATCGCGAAAAGTTGATCTCACGGATGATCATATACAGTATAATGATCAATGCCGCCAGGCCGATGGTATTTGCCTGCAGAATGCTGTAAATCTCATGTCTGCGGCGGACGGTTCGCTTCGGGGAATACACGCTGCACCGGTAATATAGGAACATATAACCGGGCACAATAAAAGGAAGCAGCTTATAATACTCCTGCACAGGCAGGACACCGATTCCGGGACCGTCGTTCAATATATAAAATTTGATATAATAGGCAAGGACAAAGGATATGGCTGTGATCAGCGCATCCATTATCACAAGAAGCCTGTTAAAGACTTTCTGGTTGTCTTTTATCATATGGGTCACCCAATCTGTAAGTCTGAAAAGCTTCTTTTTAACGATTTCATTCTACAATAACGGTGTTTTTTTCTCAACTTAAGAATTTATGAAGCCATTTCTTAAGATTTCATAAGAATTCGAAACACATTAAAATACAGCTGCCACTGGATCTTCACATAATTCCCCAGATGATGCCACCGGAAGGGAACTTTGTGCTGTCTTCCCGTGGTTCCTACAGATCTTTTCAGGCCAGCTGCCAGTCCTTTCAGATATAGTTTTCCCATTCTTTTCTTACAAAAAAACAAAAACTTTATGCCAAATCCAAGCAAAAAAAACGGCAGGTTCAGAATACACTGCAAAAGCGGCATATTCTTGCCGATCACATAAATACTGTTGGCAGACGCAAGTAACGTTTTCCGGGGATTGTATCTGGATCCCGTGGAAGCACTGCCATAATGCAGCACAGCCGCCTTCGGTTCATACCGGTTCTCATAGCCGTAGATTCGGGCACGGTAGCCGATATCCAGATCTTCCAGATAGGCAAAATGTTCTTCATCAAAATAACCGATCTCTTCAAATACGGATCGTCTGTAGATTGCGGCACCGCCACAGGCGGAAAACACCGGGACAGACTTATCATAATCCGCCGCCGGTCGTCCCTTCCCCCGGGAATAGGCCCATCCCAGCACGCAGTAACGGTCTCCAGCATCATCGATGAGCTCCGGTCTGTCCCACATCAGCATCTTCGCACTGACGGAAAATATATTTTCATTTTCGCGGATAGCATCATATAAGCCTCTTACAAAACCGGCTTCTGCCTTTGTATCATTGTTCAGAAGGATCACATATGGTGTCTTCGCTTCCCGTATCCCCAGATTCACTGCATGACAGAATCCGGTGTTTTCCGGTAAAGATATCAGGCGCACACCTTCCCCACACCATTCCTTTTGCAGATATTCCACGCTGCCGTCCACGGAAGCATTATCGATGATCAGCACTTCATATCCGGGGGCATTTTGCTGCTCTCTGCACAGAGAAGTCATGCACTCTGCCAGATATTTCATTCCGTTGTAATTTGGTATAACAACCGTTATTTCACTCATAATGGTTTAAACTCCTCCGGATATTCCGGCAGATAGAGTAATCTTCCTCTTTGCCGTAACGCTTCGGACAATCGCAGACTTAAGGTTCGGATGTCCACTCCTGACGGCAGTACAGTTACATCGAATACCGGTTGCTCTCCCGGGTGTCTTCGTATCTCAGTATACGGAACTCCCACAATTTTCTCGAATACTTCCTGGCAGGAAGGCTGAATACGAATACAGCGAAGATCCAGCGCCTGCGCATCTTGGGACAATTCCGCTCTGTGAAGATATCCTCCGAATCCCTGCGGCAACCCCTCGTAGAACACCTTTCCCTCCGCAGTCATTCTGCCGCCGATGATCTTGCCAGTCTTCCCGGACAATACTCTGCCTCCCACGGCTGCCACATCCGGGCGGTTCTGTAATACATCGGTATACTGTAAACGATAAAATCCCACATGCCTGGTCTCACAGGCAGTCGCAGGGATCCCCCGCAGTGCGGCATGATCCCGCAGAGCCCGAAGTCCCGCCTCGTAAGCGTATTTTTTGCTGTGGGGATTGGCTGCCGTGGATGCCTCGTGGCATCTCCAGTGATACAACACTTTGGGGATATGAAGAATGCTCTTCTCCGCAGTCTGCCCTCCCTCTGTCAGCACTTCCGCTACACAGCGCAGTACCAGATCATAGTCCTGGGCGCCGTCACATTCCGGTCGGAATCGCAGCCTCTTCATCAGTTCCGCATCCATGACCAGGAAATGGCAGATATAGTTATTACTTAAAATTAAATCGTAATTAAAGTTTTCTTTATGATTTGGATCATAGTATCTGGTCTCTTCTCCATCGGACTTATCCTCATCCGAATAAGCGAAGGCGACTTTGACACCTCTGTCATATGCTTTGATGATCGCATCAGCCATTTCGTACAACGCATCCGGTGTCAATACATCATCATGATCCAGCAGACCGATATACTCTCCCTTCGCATAGGGAAGCGCCTGATTGGTATTAGCAGCGATTCCCGCATTTTCTTTCAGATGCACATAGTGGAGCCTGGGATCTGCTGCGACAGGTTCTGTCTCGCCATCCGTCGGCTGCTCCTTCAGGAATCCCTGCTGCTTCAGTACCTCCTCCACACTGTGATCCTCCGTGGCATCTGCCAGGATCAGTTCCCAATGGGGATAGCTCTGTTGCATAACGCTTGTTATCATTCTGCTCAGATAAGCTTCCGGGGTTCGATATAAGGGTACCACAATACTGAACGTAATCGGTCTTTCCCATTTTCTCCGGCTCTGCTTCTCCAGCTCTGCTTCCGAACAGGGCACAAAAAAATAGCGGTCTGTCTCTGTCAGGCGCTCCCTCACAGAGATCCAGGTTTCCCTCAGGCCGTTACGTTGCAGATAATATAGAGTTTTCTTAAGGTTTGCCTTGTTTAGCTTTGCCACAGATACCTCCAGCTTTTCATAAAAGAGCAAACCGCCCTGCTCGGGCGATTCGCTCTTTTGAAAACTAATATGATTTATGGAGCACTGCCTTACAGTACTGCCTTTACATCCTCGGTCAGCTTCTCTACCTTAGCCTTTGCATCCTCTAAGCTGGTCCCCTTGACACCCATGTAGAACTTGATCTTGGGCTCGGTTCCGGAAGGACGTGCACAGCACCATGCATTGTCAGGAAGCTCGAAGTACAGAACATTGGACTTGGGAAGTCCTGTGGTAGTCTTCTCTCCGGTCTCCATGTCGATGATAACATCGTTCTGGTAATCACGGAACTTCTCTACCTTCAGATCTCCGAATGCCTTAGGAGGATTCTTACGAAGCTTCTCCATGATCTCGGCAATCTGTCTTGCGCCATCGATACCCTTCATGGTGATGGTATACTGGGTCTCCTTGAAGTAACCGTACTTCTCATACATGGATACCATCATATCCCACAGAGTCATGTTGTGCTTCTTGCAGTAAGCTGCTACTTCGCACAGACACATCACTGCTACGATCGCATCCTTATCTCTTGCGTGGGTACCTGCCAGGCAGCCGTAGCTCTCTTCCAGACCAAATACGTAGTTGTTGCTGCCGGTCTGCTCGAAGAGCTTGATCTGCTCGCCAATGAACTTGAAGCCGGTCAGTACCTCGATCAGCTTTACGCCGTAAGCCTGCGTAATAGGTTTGGTCATGTTGGTGGTAACGATGGTAGTTACCAGTGCGGGATTCTCGGGCATGGTACCGGTCGCAGTCTTCTCTCTTAAGATATATTCTGCGATCAGCATGCCGGACATATTACCGGTAAATGCCACATACTCGCCAGTCTTGGTATCTTTTGCATACACACCCAGACGGTCTGCATCGGGATCGGTTGCCAGAACGATATCCGCATCCTTCTCCTTCGCCAGACGAAGCGCATAGGTAAATGCCTTGGGATCCTCAGGGTTCGGGTAATCCAGTGTGGTAAAGTCAGGATCCGGATTCTCCTGTTCGGGAACTACATAGACATGCTTGAATCCCAGCTCAGACAGGATACGTCTTACCGGCTTGTTACCGGTACCGCATAACGGAGTATATACGATCTTGATGTCATCTGCCATTTCCCTGATCACATCAGGATGAATGATCTGCTTCTTCAGCTCTGCCATGTACTTGTCATCGATCTCTTTGCCGATCACTTCATAGAGTCCTGCTGCCACAGCATCCTCTCTGCTCATGGTCTTCACGGTATGATAATCCTTGATGGACTGTACTTCGGTAATGATGTCCTTATCGATAGGAGCGGTTACCTGTGCGCCGTCCTCCCAGTATACCTTATAGCCGTTGTACTCAGGAGGGTTGTGACTGGCGGTAACTACAATACCTGCAGTACATCCTAACGTCCGAAGGGCAAAGGACAGCTCCGGAGTAGGTCTTAAAGATTCAAAAATGTATGCCTTGATGCCGTTGGCTGCCAGACATCTTGCTGCCTCATCGGAAAACTCGGGAGACATGCGGCGGGAGTCGAATGCGATTGCCACACCCTTACTCTGTGTACCGCGCTTGATAATATAATTGGCAAGACCCTGAGTTGCCTTACGAACGGTATATACATTCATACGGTTGGTTCCCGCACCGATCACACCACGTAAGCCGCCGGTACCGAATTCCAGTTCCTTGTAAAAACGATCTTCCACTTCTGCTTCATTATTGCGGATTGCCAGAAGTTCCTCCTTGGTCTTCTGGTCAAAATAATCATCATTTAACCAGAAATTCAGTTCGTCCATATAACTCATTTTCCTATCCTCCTGTTTTATCGCTATCTTTCAATATCTTCAGTAAACGCTCTCCGGTGATATTTTACCATAGATTCCCTCTACTGAAAAGAATTATTTAACGTCCGCTAACTGCCGGATCCTTCAGTGCGTAATCGCTGCGATCCAGAGAGAAATTCGGATTGTAATAGGGATCTCCCGCCTCCAGTTCAGCCTTCCATTTTTCACGGAAATGCCCGGATTCTCTGTTGTAGCGCTCTGCCTTTTCTCCCTGATCGTCCAGTCCTCTGGAGATGGATTCGTAATGATACAGCTCCGCAAAAGGAGTCCACACATTCAGAAGTCCCAGTTTACGTAATTTCAGGCAGAAATCCACATCATTTAAGGAGATCACAAAGCTCTCATCCAGACCGCCCACCTGCTCATACAGGCTCTTTTTCACCAACAGACAGGCACCGGTCACCGCTGTAACGTTCTGGGTATAACACAGACGTCCCATGTAGCCTAAGTTCTGTACCGGGATGCGATAATGGGTATGTCCTGCCGTGCGGTGTGCTCCCAGTCCGATGACCACGCCGGCATGCTGGATCGTCTTGTCCGCATAATACAGTTTGGCACCTACGGCACCCACATCCTCTCTCTGGGCATACATCAGCATCTCTTCCATCCAGTTGGCTGTGATAACCTCCGTATCATTGTTCAGCAGTAAAATATACTCACCGGAAGCATAAGACGCTCCCAGATCATTGACCGCAGAATAATTAAAGTCACCTTGATATGTCACAATGGAAATCCGTCCGTCCCCGCTGTGCAGGATACCGCCGTCATGGCCGCAGACTGTATGCAGCTTGCATCTTTCTTCATAAGAATCATCGCCGGACAATCCCAACAGTTGGGAATAATAGTCCTTGATCTCCGGTGTGGTACTGTTATTTTCCACGACAATGATCTCGTAATTGCTCCAGGTGCTGTTCTTTTGGATCGAGGTAATACAACGCTTCAGATCCTCAACGTGATCCTTATTGGCGATCACGATGGAGATCTTCGGATCTCCCAGGATCTGATACCGGATCCGGAAGATCGTGGCGCAGGCTCTGGTACTGGTGATCTGAAAATGCTTAAAACCATGCTTTTTCAGATGATCTGCCACAGCTCCCTTTGCCGCCTCAATGGCATAAGGCTTCGCGTCAATGCTAGCTGCGGTACTGCCCTCATGGCTTCTCCAGTAGTACATCAGTCTGGGAACATGAACGATCTTTTCCGCTCTGTCGGTCAGACGCAGGATCATATCGTGATCCTGGGCACCGTCAAATGCGGTGCGGAACAGTTCCTCTCCCTCTAACAGTTTTCGGGAAAAAACGCTGAAATGGCAGATATAATTATTCGCCCGCAGATTGTCCGGTGCATAGTCCGGCTTAAAATGCATGGTCAGCATTTTATTAATATCATTTTCCTTGAAAGTGGTCTCATCACAATAAAGATAATCCGCACCCTGCTCATTGATCTCCTTCACATACGCATACAGTACGGAAGGATGTAAAATATCATCCTGGTCAAACAGGCCGATATAATCTCCGGTAGCCAGCTTGTAGCATTCGTTGGTGTTATAGGAGATACCGCCGTTATGATCCAGGTGCTTATAGACGATACGACCATTCGCCTTCGCCGCGTACTCCCTGCAGAGTTCCTCGATATAGGAGTGCTCCGCGTCGGAACCGTCCGCCAGACACAGTTCCCAGTTGGGATACGTCTGATTCATGACGCAGTCCAGCATCTGGATCTGGAATTCTCTTTTATTGTTCCACAGCGGAACCAAAATGCTGATCTTCGGCATATAAGGGAATATCGTCTCTTCTTCCTTTTTCCGCTGCTCCGCATCAGGAAAGCTTCCGGTTCCGTAGGACTCCATCAGGCTCTTCTGGCGACTCTTGTTGCGGATCTTACGCAGGATATCCTTCGGTCCGCCACAATGGGACAAGCGATCCCTCTGTCTCTGTGCGAAATGGATCAGACTTCTCGCCGGACCCGTGGCTTTCCAGAATTTATTCTTTTTGATCCGGTCCAGTTTGAACTGCAGGTCCTCTTTTTCCGATTCCAGCACTACGATCTTGTCTGCCAGATCCGCACATTTTTCGTGCTCCCTCTCGTAGGCTTCTTGATAATTGATCTCAGACATGTTTTTCCTCCGTCAAATATTTTCCCGTTGTATTCCACAGTTTCAGCTTACTGATCCGATGGACCGCAAGAACGGCGATTCCATAATTCCCCGGAGGCAGCTGCCCTGTTTTCCGTTTCACACAGAAACCTCCCAGCGCCACATTTTTCTGGTCCGGAAGATTCTCCTCCAGTTCCTGCCGATATGCAGGTAAAATCTTCATGGACCATACCTTCCGGTCCGCCTCCCGCTGTCCCTGCGTATCTTCGGGAAGCAATACTAAAAGTTTATCATAACATGCGTTATCATCTCCCAGGATCACACTGTATCCCTGGATCCGCTCCGGCCCTGCAGTCTCCACCCGTGCCATCAGGCAGTCATCCTGTCTTGCATTTTCCAGAAGCTCCTGCCAGCTCTCACATCTCCATGCCGGCTCCTGTAAAATATTCCGGTCTGTAAGATATGCCGGAACCACACGGCTGTCCAGTCCTTCCCGGTTCAGTCCCATAGGATAAAAAGGATCCACTCCGCGGAACTGAGGATGCATCTGGTAAAGCAGTTCTCTCTCTTCCGTCAGGCGTCGCATTTTCTCGGGACTTTCGTCGCTTCCGCGGCTCAGGGATTCATGATGATATGCAAAACAGTCATTCAGCACCACATTGTAATATCCCATTTCCACCAGACAAAATCCCAGATCCACATCATTATAGGCCACCCGCAGTGCCTCCCGGAATCCACCCGTCTCCCGGAATACCTCTGTCCTTATCAGCAGACAGGCACCCGTCACTGCCACGCAATTCAGATCAAAGCGATTTCTGCCAAAATAATAAGACTTATCGTCTTCCATGAACTGGAGCTTATGCACCGGTCCCACCGGCAGATTGACAATACCGTCGTGTTGTATTTTCACGGAATCCGGATAATACAGCTTTAGGCCCACGCTTCCCACATAAGGCTGCATAGCGCGGATCACCATTTTGTCCAGCCAGCCATTGCCGCACACTTCTATATCATCATTTAAAAACAGCAAAAACTTTCCTTCCGCCAGTTCAGCTCCCCGGTTGCACATCGTTGAAAAATTAAATTCCGCCGGTTCATAAATATAACGGACAGGGACACCGCTTTCCCGGATCCGTCCGATCAGTTCTTCCGTTTTTTGCTTATTTTCCGCACTGCTTCCGTTATCCACCAACAAAATTTCAACAGGGATCCTGCCCTCAGACCTTCTCGTCAGGGAATGCAGGCACTTCTCCAGTACCTCCGGATTATCTTTGGAGGGAATGATCACCGAGACTTTAAGCTCTCCTGCGAATAACTCTTTGGCACCTTCCGCCGCCCTGGAGGCCAGTTCCACCGCCAGCTGCGGTGACTCCTTCGTCAGCTGGTAATTTTCCCAGGGAGTGCACTCCCGGCTGTCCCGGTCTGCACGTGCATCCGGTCCCTGGATTCCTATTCCGTCTGCAGAAAAAGTTCCATGGAACAACACGGTTTCCATATGACCGATGGAATGACAATCTCTCTCGAACCCTCCGGCTCCCAAAAACAGACGATCCATCAGCGGACGGATCTCTCCGGCATCTGTAAAAATAATTTCTTTTCCGGTGCTCTCGTTCTCTGTCACGACCGGATTTTCTCCCATTCTCTGCAGCAGACTGCTCCGTACCGCAACGACACTTCCCACATAGAAAAAGGCTCTGTACAGATCCGGTGACCAACAGGGTTTGTACCAGGGAATGCAACGCTCTCCCTTCTCATTCATCAGGTCTTCATCACCGTAGACGATTTCTGCTTCCGGATGCTTTGTAAAATAAGCGTTGATCCGCTCTGTCGCATTATCTGCCAGTCGTCCCGCCGCCTGTCGGAAAATGATGAATTCCACAAGTCCCGCAATTTCCCGGGGTTCGGCGCTTTCCCGGTCCTGCTCCGCTGCCCACTGTTCATAGGTGACCTTAAGCTGCGCCAGTTCTTTTTCGTATTTTTTATCCTGCTGTACGATCAGCACCTGCTTCACCGCTGTCCGAATACCCAAGCTGCCGCTCCCTTCTTCTCCACTCCCATCATATCTTTTGCCATTGCCTGAGGGATCTGTACGATCTCCATTTTCACAGACAACGTATTCTCCGCCTGCCGGTTCAACACATCTGCCCGGATCGTCATATTGGGATCCTCCGTGGCAAATATCACGCTGGGATGGTCCGCTCCCTCTTCGGATTTCAGGATTTTTCCGTTGGCAGTGAACACTTTCTTATCCTGCAGAGGAACCGGCTGTCCGTTCATGGACAGTTCCCGAATCTTACAGATGCAGGAACACATTGCCGGATCCAGCCGCAGATAATGTACGTTACCGTCGAATTTCACGGTAAACTCTGCCTCTTTTTCCGCAACATAGACATTTTCCGGAAAATAAGAATTTTCTTCGGAAAATCCCTGTCCCTTGTCTTCATAGATCTGTACCCGCAGTTCTCCTTCCGACTGACGGAAACGCCCGATCCATTCGGTGGGTTTATAGATTTCGCCGCCTAAGAGATTCCGGATCTCACCCATGGACAATTTCTGTCCGGTGACATATTTCTGGAATTCCCGCTCCTGCTCTCTGTACTGTCTTGCCTCATTTTCCGTGATGTCCAGACGATCTAAGATCCGGTCCAGTTCCAACGCATTGCGTCTTTCATTCTCCAGAACATAACAGTAAATTGCCCGGAACGCCAGTGCTTTCGTATCTATGACACGGTCAAAGGTCCACTCGTAATCGATCAGTGTCCAGTGATCCCCGTCCACCAGAATATTGGCAAAGATCAGGTCAAAATCCGCTACCGGAACTTCTTCCCCGAATCCTACCCTCTCCAGATACTCCGCAAACAGGCTGTGGAATCCTTCGATATCCTGTCTGTCCAGACATTCATCCATCAGTTCCGACAACGGTCTGCCCGATACGAATTCAAATTCCGCATAAGGGATGCCGTCCTCTTCTCCCGGATGACAGACATTAACGTCCAGCCGGCTTCCGGCATAACGTCCTTTTAATTTTTCATACGCTTCCATCATATGGCGCACATGCGCCTCGGCTTCTTTGGTCAGCGGATATTTCCGCACGATCCGATTCCCCCGGTCATCCCGCAGGATCTCCGTACGGATGCGGAAGCTTTCCGCACGGTCGTTGGAATATCTGACATATTTCAGGTCCAGAGGCTTACCGATCACTGCCAGATAAGAATTGGAAAATACAGAAAAAAGCCCCTCTTCCACGATTCCGTCAAAAGCACTTTTTTCATCGAATAACAACATTCTGTCACGGTCGAAATTCCGCAGATTATTGGACAGTTCTCCCCGGCCCGGCAGATATGCATCCGAATAGACCGTGGTCATGAATTTATAATCGGGATACGGATAATAAAAACTGCGTTCTCCCACACCGCAGGCATCGAAGATCTTCTCCAGTTTTTTCCGGGAAAAAGTACGCACGACGCCGCCGTTCGGATAATTTTCAATTCCGGAAAACCAGTCTCCCAGGTGATCTTCCTTGCAGCCCGCAAAATATTTCAGCCCGTATTTGTTCTCAATAGCGATAACGATTCGTCCACCCGGTGCCAGATGCTTTTGCAGAATTTTCAGAAAATCTTCATAAGGTGTGCTGCCGCCTATGTAAGCCTGACCGTACTCGAAGACACCAATGAGGCAGATATAGTCATAATCTGCGGGCAGATCCGGTTCCACATCCGTAAAATTGCCTATGTGGATCGTCACATTTTCACTTTCACTGTGCCGGTACGCATTGATCAGACTGCGCTTTTTTGAGAGATCCACGCAGGTCACCGATCCGGCTTTCCGGGACAGGGCTCCTGTAATGGCTCCGCAGCCGCTGCCTACTTCCAGCACTTTGTCCGTCTTTTTGATCGCAAGAAAATCCACGATATTTTCCCGCAGAGCCGACAGATGATACAGGATCGGCCAGCTTTTTCTCTCTGCGATGATCCGGTCATATTCCACGGTACTGTATTTTTTTACAATCTCCAGAATCTCGTCTTCCACACTGCCGTCACAATAATAATCCTCTCCGGGATACTTATCCAGATTCAGTGTTACTTTGCCGATGGTCTCTGTCATTCTTTATTTCTCCTCCGCATCCCACACTTTCGTGTTGGAATCCATATCATAATAGCCTACGGTGTTTTTATCGGATACTACTGTAATATTCAGGGCATCATACAGTCTGTGATAGACCTCAAAGGTATCCTGATTGTACCCCGTCACTCCCAGAGACAGCAGATATTCTCCGCCCTGCAGATTCATCTTCTGTGTAAAAGTCACATTTTTCACATCACCTGGTTCCACACTGTCTAAGAACGCCTTCTCGATCATGGTATTGGTACCGGTGATCTCCACACCGATGACATTTTTCACGGAAAATGCAAAAATAGGTGCCGGTATAGGATCCATAAACCGGACCTTCATATGGATGGTAAACATTGTACCCTTCAGAATGGCATTGGTAGGCACACCCCTGTCATCCGTAATATAAAATTCTTCGATCTGTGCCTGCTTTGTACCGTATTCCAGGGCATTGGGATTCTGTCCCTTCGCCTCCGCGGAAGCCTCAGCAGCATCTTTGGCTGCGCCATCCGCCTTTTTCGCAGCGGCTCTCTGCAGATCTTCATCATCTAAGAGATTCTCCGATTCCTCACCGGCATTTTCGGATTCATCGTACTGTCCCACCAGTACCCGTTTATAAGTATCGATCATGGCCTTGGGACTGCCTTCTCCCAGAATATTTCCCTGGTTCAGCAGATAGACGCGGTCGCAATATTTACTGATACTGCTCAGATCATGACTGACGAACACAATGGTCTTGCCCATTTTCTTGAATTCTTCGAATTTATGATAACATTTAGCCTGGAAAAATACATCGCCGACGCTCAGTGCTTCGTCCACGATCAGGATCTCCGGCTCGATGTTAATAGCCACAGCAAAAGCCAGACGGACGAACATACCGCTGGAATAGGTCTTTACCGGCTGATAGACATAATCTCCGATATCCGCAAAGCTTAAGATCTCCGGCAGCTTTGCCTCGATCTCTTTTTCGGAAAATCCCATCATGGTACCATTCAGATAGACATTCTCGATACCGTTGTATTCCATATTGAAGCCGGCACCCAGCTCCAGCAGAGCGGAGATACGCCCGTTGACCAGCACCCGTCCGGAAGTCGGATTCAATACTCCGGTGATGATCTTCAGGATGGTGGACTTACCGGAACCGTTGGTACCGATGATTCCCACGGTTTCCCCCTGATAGATCTTCATACTCACGCCTTTCAGGGCATAGTGGAGCTTATGTTTGGTCTTTTTACCGAATCCGAAAGCTTCCTTCAGACGGTCCGAAGGTTTATCATATAATTTATAGATTTTCTGGACATTATCAACTTCAATTGCCAGTTTTCTCTTATCCTGCATAATGTCTTAATCCTTTTCTTTCAGTGTTACACTGTCTTTATGGTACCACATGGCCAGAGAACGGTTGGCCTCATTGTCCGCATCCTCGGAGATTTCTCCCATGCACAAAAACCACGGGCGGAACTGATAGGCCGGCAGCTGCACTTCTTTTTCCGGTCCGGACAGAATTGCCACCCGCTCCAGATATTCCTGATGGAAATTATAAGCCTCCCCGGTGTGCACATAATAATAGGCTCCGTAGGAAGAATAGTGACCCGCCTGATTAGGTGATACCTTAAACATCATAAGACACATCACACCGATGATCACATAATACCACCAGACCGCTGCCCCATTTCGTGCAGACAGCTTCTGTGCAGACTTATCCGTCCTTTTTTCCAGTATCTGTCTAAGCCAGCCGCACCAATAGATCTCATTTAAAAACAACAACATGAAATACGTGATTTTTACTGCATTCAGAGTTCTGGACAGTCCCGCATGTCCCAGGGAATACAGGCTCGGTGTATAGCCGGTCGCATACAGACAGAAGGACAAGGCGAGTACGATCCCCGGATAACGAAAACGGTAATCCGTGCTTTTCACTGCCTGCCAGATCATAGGTACCAACAATAACATCACCATCAGAACCACCGGTCCGGTATATTCCGGAATGTGTTTCACGGCTTCCAAAAATGATCTGCCGATGGACTCCAGCGGTCCGTAACCCCAGCCCACATAACTGCGGGCACGTACGGAATTTCCCGGAGCCGCCACATTCAGGCCGAAGCCTATGATATACACCAGTGTAGACGGCAGCAGCCACAGCCCCGTCCTGCGCCGTTCCACTACCACGCTGACCAGAAGGATGGTCAGAAGACACAATAATCCCTGCAATGCCGTGACGAAATTGCTTCCCGCCGTAATCATGGCAAGCAGAACCGATGCAGTGAATAACAGACCTTTCGCGGTTCTGCCCTCTGCTCTCTCCAGGCAGATGGCCACAGACAAAAACAAAAGTCCGAAACCATGCATTCCCACATAGTGGATCCCGCCGTTATACCAGTAGAAGCCGCTCTGCGCGGAATAGATAAACATAAATTCCGCTATAGTGATCACTGCCTGAATTGCCAGGCTGCTCCATTTCTCCATTCGGAAGACTTTCCGCAGGATCACGTGGGTAAACACCATGCTTCCCGCCAAAAGCAGTAACAGAATGAACACCGGTCCTAAGAAATAATACTGTTCTCCCCAGACAGCCGGCATCAGTGTCATGAAAAAAATAGAAGAATACGTTCCCTGCCATGCATACCACTGGGTTCTGGAACAATCCAGTGCACCGGAGATTGCCGCCCATTTCGACTGCTCCTGCTCTATGGCAGCTCTGGCAAATCTTCCAAAATTATAGTCGTCATAATAAGGAACCGCATAAATCGTCAGTCGAAACAGTGGGATCAGTGCTAACACCAGCAGTCCGCAACAGCCCACTGCCAGCAGTACCCCGCCCGGCTTCCATAACAATATTTTTCTTAACTTTTCAAGAGCACCCTTCAATTACTTTCACCCTTTCTGTTTCCCCCACAACAGTTCCGTAATGCAGTACCTCCCCACAAGGTTCTTCATTTATAAAAGCTTTTTGCCATGCTCTGTTTATTTTTACAATATGTTTTCTCCGTTCCTCGAATTCTCGGAATGGTAACAGTCCTTCGTATTACAATACATCTGCGAAATGCACTTTCAGTCTCTTAAAGATCACAGCACCCAGTCCGAACAATACCACTGTCACGATCCAGAAATACATCGTGGAGAAGAAATCCCGGAAAAACCATTCTTTCTCGTAGATCGCACTGCGATAGCCATTCACGATATAGACCAGCGGATTCAGCTTCAGGATCATGATCCACTCCGGGGACAGCGCGTCCAGATTCCACAAAATGGGGGTTGCCCACATGCCGATCTGCAATCCGATGCTGATGATCTGGGACAGATCCCGGAAAAACACCACTACCGCACACGTGGTGTAGCTGAGTGCCAGCACAAATATAAACAGGCAAAAACTGTAATAAATGATCTGTATAGTGTAGATTGTGGGGTAATAGCCGTAAATAGCCGCTACGATCAACAGGAGACACACGAAAAATACATGGATAAAAGTAGCCGCAATAATCTTGATGATCGGCAGGATGCTGATCTTAAATACTACTTTTTTCACCAGATAGTTGTACTCTAAGAGTGCATTGGTGCCGTTGTTCAGTGCCTCACTGAAGTAGAACCAAGGCACCAGTCCCGCTGTCAGGAAAAGTACAAAAGGCACTTCCACGCCCTCCCGCAGGGGTGTGCTGGTATTTCCCATGATCTTGTCGAAGACGATGTAATACATCGCCACGGTTACCACCGGCTGTGCCATCGCCCAGACCGCGCCCAGGTAAGAACCCGCATATCTCTTTTTAAAATCGTTTTTCGCCAGCTTCCAGATCAGATGTCTATTCTGGAATAACTCTACCGGCAGTCCGGTAAATTTATCGTACCAGTGGATAAACGCAAAGCATGCCGCCGCAATGACAACGCAGGAGATGATCTTTTTCGCCAGCTCCTGGCTTTGATCCACAGCAGGTCCCGGATTCTTATGGAACACGATGAGCAGAGCCATGATCACTGCCGCTGTCACGAACAGGGCAATACCTGTTTTCTTACTGATTTTCACACTTTTTTTCATGCTCTTTTTCCTTCATGTACTGTTCCAGAGTGCCCCACTTGGTATCCTTCTCGGATAATATCAGTTCCATACCTTCGGGGATGGGCCATTCCACACCGATATCCGGCGTGTTATATGCAATACCGCCCTCATCATCCGGATGATAAAAATCGGTACATTTGTAGCAGAACTCTGCGTAATCGGACAGTACCAGAAATCCATGCGCGAAATTTTTCGGAATAAAGAACTGCTTCTTGTTCTCCTCAGACAAAAGTACACCATACCACTGCCCGAAAGTCTTGGAGCCTTCCCTCAGATCCACGGCCACATCATAGACTTCTCCGCGGATCACACGTACCAGCTTGTCCTGCGGAAAATGCTTCTGAAAATGAAGGCCTCTGAGAACTCCTTTTTTAGAAGCAGACTGATTATCCTGTACAAACACTTCCGGGATTCCCGCTGCTTTAAGATCATTGTAATTATAAGTCTCCATGAAATACCCTCTGGCATCACCGAATACCGTGGGGGTAATGATCTTCAATCCTTCGATTTCACATGTTTCTACTGTTATCTTGCCCATTTATTTCATCCTCACTCTTTATTATTTTCATTCATAGGTGATATTCATATCGACTCTGCCTTCGATACCGTCCACTTTTCCCTTGGAGGTATACTGCCAGGTCTTGTAATATCCCTGATATAACGGCACACTGCGGTACTCCGCAAGCCAGATATGATAGTTCTCCAGTCTGGCGGTCTGCAGATTATTGTTGTACCAGTTGCGGCTGGCATAGACGCCTGCCGTATATCCGGCATTTTCTACCGTCCGGCAAAAAGCCTCACATACCAGGGTTCTGGTCTCCGCATCCAGTCCGTCCGCCCGGCCGTTTCCTCCGGCACCCTCCGTATCAATAAATACAGGATAGCTCAGTTGGAAATCACGGATCAGCTCCAGCACGGCAGAAGCCTCTTCCACCGCCTCTTTCTCATCTGTAGCCTGGGTAAAAAAGTACACGCCCACCGGAATCCCAGCGGCTGTTGCACCTTTCATGTTGGCGACAAACTGTGGATCCTCCACCAGACTTCCCGTAACCGAACCGCGGTAGCCCGCACGAACGATGGCAAACTGCACTCCGGCATTTTTCACCTTATCCCAGTCGATAGTGCCGTTCCACTTGGACACATCGATGCCGACCTTCGCATTGCCGGATGTAGTCTGCAGCTTTTGGATCTCGGTCTTGTCCGCATCTGCCAAAGCTCCTGCCACAGCACTGTCCTCGGCATCCGCATCGACTTCATCCTCTGTCTTGATCAACAGAGAAATATCATCAATGGCCAGATATTCCACTTTTTCTTTTACATGCACTTTGGTCTCGGTGATGGGAACTTTATATCCTTCGATGGGTAACAGTTCCATATAATAATCGCCGGAATCCAGATCAGCAATGTAGATCACGCCGTCCTGATCCAGATCTTTGTAATCTCCCAGACCGTCCACCCGGACATAGAAACTCTCTCCGGTCACCGGTACACCTTCATTGTCCACGATCTGGATGCGCAGATCCTTTTCCACGGAAGTCGCCACCAGTGACAGGCGGTGGCTGTTATCTTTCGCCGCCTCCAGGATTGGATTCACATCCGGATCAAAAAACGTATTATCTTTTAAAAAGGCTTTCAGGTCGTTGCCGATCCTGCCATCCGCTTCCGCGGTGTCCGTCTCCCCGGTGCCTTCCGGCACGGGATCCACTGCTTCGCCGTCACCTGCATTCTGCGCTCCGGACACCTCCGTGTTCTGGCCGGATGTGGGGGACAGTTGTTCCCTGTTCACATACATTACCGCCAGTGCCACCAGCAGGATCACCGCCATGGAGGCCAGGATCCCCATTTTCCGCAGCTTAGAGTCCATTTGCTACCTCTACCAGATATTTACCGTAATTCGTCTTCAGCAGCGGCTCTGCCAGTGCCAGCAGCTGCTCTTTATCAATAAATCCACGTTTGAAAGCGATCTCCTCGATACAGGAAATATACAATCCCTGTCTCTTCTGGAACGCTGCCACGAAATCTGCCGCATCCAGAAGTGCATCGTGATTGCCGGTATCCAGCCATGCGAATCCACGACCCAGAGTCTCTACCTGCAGGGTTCCTCTGTTCAGGTACTCGTTATTAATACTGGTGATCTCGATCTCACCTCTTGCGGAGGGCTTTACGTTCTTCGCGATCTCCACTACATCGTTATCATAGAAATACAGTCCGGGAACTGCATAATTGCTCTTGGGATGCTCCGGCTTCTCCTCGATAGAAAGTGCCTTGCCGTTCTCATCGAACTCCACTACGCCGTATTCTCTGGGATCGCGCACATAATAACCGAAGATGGTCGCGCCTTTTTCTCTGGCGGCTACTTTACGAAGCACTGCCGAAAAGCTCTGCCCGTAGAAAATATTATCTCCCAGTACCAGTGCCACTCTGTCGTTACCGATGAATTCCGCTCCGATGATAAAAGCATCCGCGAGGCCACGGGGTTTGTCCTGCACCGCATACTCGAGACGCATACCCAACTGACTGCCGTCTCCCAATAACTCTTTGAATACCGGAAGATCTCTCGGGGTGGAAATGATCAGCACCTCTCTGATATCTGCCAGCATCAGGGTTGACAGGGGATAATAGATCATCGGTTTATCGTACACCGGCATGATCTGCTTGGATATTGCTTTTGTCAGGGGATAAAGTCTGGTTCCGGAACCTCCCGCCAGTATAATTCCTTTCATAAAAACCTCCTTAAAATACTTGTTTTTTAACACACCGAATGGGAACGACGTTCATCGTTCCCATTTAGCAGATATTCTTTACTTTTCCTCATACATTTCATTGTAGTATTTCTGGTAATCGCCACTGGTCACATTGTTCATCCAGTCTTCATGCTCGAAGTACCAGGCGATGGTCTTGCGGATACCTTCCTTGAACATGGTCTCGGGATACCAGCCGATCTCTGCCTTGATCTTGTCCGGCGCGATGGCATATCTTCTGTCATGTCCCTTACGGTCTTCCACGTAAGTGATCAGATCGTTGTTGATATGTGCCTTGCGGGGATCGGAATCGGGAAGCATCTCCTGTAAGGTCTCGATGATAATATGGATGATCTCGATGTTCTGCTTCTCGTTGTGTCCGCCAATATTGTAAGTCTGGAACAGTCTTCCCTGCTCCTGTACCATGTCGATGGCCTTCGCATGATCCTCTACATACAGCCAGTCGCGGACATTTTTGCCGTCTCCGTATACCGGAAGCTTCTTGCCGTGAAGGGCATTGTTGATGATCAGAGGAATCAGCTTCTCGGGGAACTGGAAAGGACCGTAATTGTTGGAGCAGTTGGTGATATTGGCAGGGAAATGATAGGTATCCATGTATGCCTTCACCAGCATGTCCGAGCTTGCCTTACTTGCAGAGTAAGGACTGTGGGGATCGTAAGGCGTGGTCTCATAGAAGAAAGCATTGTCATCATCGGGAAGAGATCCGTAGACCTCATCCGTAGATACATGCAGGAACTTTTTGCCCTCCTTGAAGCTGCCGTCTGGAAGCTCCCAGGCTGCCTTGGCACAGTTTAACATCACTGCGGTACCCAGCACGTTGGTCTGTACGAAGATCTCCGGGTTACGGATACTTCTGTCTACATGGCTTTCGGCTGCGAAATGTACCACGCGGTCAATATCGTTCTCCGCGAAAATTTTGCCGATGGCTTCCTTGTCGCAGATATTTGCCTTCACGAAAGTGTAATTATCACGCTTCTCCACATCCTTGAGATTCTCCAGGTTTCCCGCATAGGTCAGGGCATCCACATTAATGATACGGATCTCGTTATCGTATTTTTTGAACATGTAATGAATGTAGTTGGAACCGATAAAACCGGCACCGCCTGTTACCAGATAAGTCCTCATTTTCTCTCCGTTCTGCGCAGGTGTGCGCATTTTGCTATAGATAGTGATAGTCTACCATAAAATAGGGTGGATAGCAACACGGGCTATCGTCCTGCCTGCGAGCAGTCTCACCGACTGTTCATTGTAAATATTAACACGGCTTCTCCGCACTTCGTGCTCTCGAATCCGTAACACCCATTCGCATTCCGGACTATCGTCCTACTTGCTCATGTGTGTTTGATTTGCTAATAAAGCACCAGAACCGCCTGCGAGCAGTCGGTCTTGGCTTTATTGCAAATCTTAATATCCCAGGTAGCTGATATTTAAATCGACTTTGCCGCTGATACCGCTGACTTTTCCGTCGGATCTGTACTGCCACAGATCATATCTGCCGGTATAGGTCGGGGTCTTGGCATACTGTGCCAGCCAGATCTTGTAACCGCTCAGAGCACCTGCATCCATCTTGGATGTCAGCCATGTCTTGTTGGCATAGACACCGGGAGTATATCCCGCATTCTTGATCGTGTTGCAGAATGCCTTGCAGACTGCGGTTCTGGTAGCAGAATCGATGGCATCGCCTCTTCCGCCGCTGCCTTCCACATCCAGGAATACCGGATAAGAAATCTTATATCCGCTGATGCGGTCCAGTACCATAGATGCTTCCTGTACTGCTTCTACCTCATCCACTGCCTGCGTGAAGAAGTATACACCTACCTTAAGACCAGCTGCCGTAGCTCCCTTGATATTGGTCTTGAACTTGGGATCCTCGATCAATGCTCCCTGAGATGATCCACGGTATCCCACACGAATGATCACATAATTCACTCCGGAATTCTTAACCGCATTCCAGTCAATGCTGCCGTTCCACTTGGACACATCAATGCCCATAGTACCTGATCCCACTACCAGGGAACCGTCACTTGCGAAGTTATATTTTGCACCCTGGATGACCTGCTCACCGGTCACCTTGCTGCCGTCTGCCTTGAAGAAATATACCTTACCGTCTAACGTCTGCCATCCGGTATATCTGGCCTCCTCCATGAGGAAAAACTTTGTGGCAGTGTAATAATCCGCATACGCTGCCGCCCGGTATTGGTTGTCACCGATGGATACATACAGCTGTCTGCCGCTGGTATCCTTTAACGGTGTTTTTGTATCCTCTCTTGGATTCACATCGCCCGCTACCGTAACTGTAAAGGTGGCTTTTGCTTCCGCGCTGCCCTCCTTATATGTGACAGTGATGGTTGCGGTTCCTTTTTTCACACCGGTAACGGTGATCGTTTTGCCACTTACAGCTACCGTGGCAATATTCTTATCTCCGGAATCTGCCGTTATGGTTCCGCTTCCGCTGACAGAGGCTGTTACAGCAGCCGTAGATTTCGGATAAACGGTTACAGCTGTCTTATCCAAAGTAATCTTGATTCCATTTGTGACCTTCACTGCCAGATCCAGTGTCTTAGTCTCAGTTCCCATCGTTACGGTGACTGTGATCTTCGCGTCACCGGCCGCTACACCTTTCACTGTGATCTTACCGTTTGCATCTACCGCCGCAGTGGCTGCTTTATCATTGGAATTTGCAGTGATCTTATAAGTTGCACCTGTGAAATTTGTAACTTTAACCTGTGCTGTTGCTTCTTTTCCTGCTTCTACGTTCAGGGATGCCGGTTCCAAAACAGCGGTCGGCTTTTGGACTTCCGTAACAGTAACTTCCCAGGTAAAGGTCTTCTGTGTGCTTCCTACCTGTGCATATGCTGTAGGAAGGCTGCCGCCTCCCACGGACTGCGACTCACCTGAGGAGCTACCATCTTCCCCTGTTCCTCCTGTAGGTGTACCGGTCGTTTCTCCCGGAGCCGGTGTTGTAGGGGTCGTCTCCGGTGTTGTAGGGGTCGTCTCCGGTGTCGGTGTAGGTGTAGGTGTCGACGTAGGTGTAGGAGTCGGCGTAGGTGTAGGAGTCGGCGTAGCACTGCCAGCCTCCGTATACGTACAAGTGATCGTTACAGGTCCACCTGCCTTCACGCCGGTAACCACACCATTATTTACACTGGCCACCGTCGCATTATCGCTGCTCCAGCTAACAACCGTGGCTCCTGCCGGCGGATTCAGCTGCCTGGTCTCTCCCACCGTGATACTGATCTTTTCATTTGCTATGCGCAGGAATCTTCCGTTGTAAGCCGTCTGTTTTTCCGGATTTACCACGGTATCCTTTGTTACCTCTCTATAAGTAGGAGGTAATTTCTTACTTTCTACCCACTGCACGGTATCTTCCAGAATAGACTCCACCACAGTATCATTTTTCATGGTGTCCTCTTTTGCTGCATTGATCTCGGATTCCTTCTTGATCTCGTTTGCCACATCGACCTTTTTATAAGCGATATTCTTTCTGACTTCTACCTTCTGGGTACCGGTAGGCAGTGTGTAATCCTTATATTTTTCATCGGTCAGGGTATTTACCGCCACCGTATAGTTGCCGGGGGTAATGCCCTTCTTGTAGATAATACCGTCCATATCATCATCGGTCCAGGTATCAGTTTTACCTTTGGGATCCGTGATCGTCACGCTGAAAGGTACATTGGAGATCAGTTTACCGCTCTTTTTATTGGTAAATTTGATCTTTAAATCCTTCTGCACGGAGACCAGTTCCAGTTCAACGGTACCACCGTTGGTATACTCGGCCTCATCATATTCTTTTTGTTCCTCATTCTCATCGTCGACTGCATTGGCTGCTGCGATCTTCGCAAGCTTTGCATCTGCCACTGCCAGCATACCCTGCTCACCGATCATCTGGATGCCGTCCAGCTGGCTGCCCACACTGACGAACTCCGATACCTGATGATCCACCATACGTGCGCTGGCATATACACTGCCTGTCACAATGGCCAAGATCAGCACTGCCACACCGGTTGCCGTCATAATGCGGTCCATGGTACTCATGTTCAGAAATTTGGTCCAGATAGCAGCTATTTTATTGCCACCCTGCTTTTTACTCTTTTTCCTTTTGCCACTGCGAGCAGGTGCCATATCATCGTCGGCATAGTACTCTTCATCGTCGGCGTAATATTCTTCGCCGTCCTCGTCTCCGATATACTCCTCGTCATCGGCATAGTACTCTTCACCGTTCTCGTCTCCAGTGTACTCCTCGTCGTCGGCGTAATATTCTTCGCCGTCCTCGTCTCCGGTGTACTCCTCACTGTCGGCATAGTACTCTTCGCCGTCCTCGTCTCCGGTGTACTCCTCATCGGCATAGTACTCTTCGCCGTCCTCGTCTCCGGTGTACTCCTCGTCGGTGTACTCCTCGTCGTCAGCGTAGTACTCTTCACCGTCCTCGTCTCCGATATACTCCTCGTCGTCGGCATAGTACTCTTCGCCGTCCTCGTCTCCGATATACTCCTCGTCGTCGGCATAGTACTCTTCGCCGTCCTGCTCTTCATCCCAATCGTAACCATCCTGTACGTCTTCTTCCCAGTTACGGTCCGGACGTTTTGTATGGTTAAATAATTTTTTCATTTTATCTATCCCTTCTGCTCATAATTCTTCAATGTACTTCAGTGTAACAATTCCGTAACATTATAACATTCTATTTCCGCCGCTTCAAGCTGTTCGTCCATTTCTTCAGAATTTCTTAAATCTTTCTAATATTGTGGACTTTCTTTCCGTATAATAGTAAAATCAGAATAACTCTTTTTACCACTTAAAAACAGATACTTGAAACGGAGAGATGGAATGAAACGAGACGAACACGTGAATGACATACCTGATATTGAGATTCTAGACCTGGAAAATGAAACTGTGCAAGACACAGATTTTGGAAAATCCGATATTTCCGATGATTTCGAAGGAAATCCGGATGATGAATATGAAGAAAATGACCGGGAAGAGGAGGAAGAGGAACATCCCGCTCCTAAGGGCATCCGGCGTTTTCTGAATCTTCATGTCCTTTTTGCCCTGGTATTGCTTGTGGTGGTAGGCCTGCTTGGTTATCGCATTACGCATTGGGGACAGCGGGTAAGCCAGTCGGATATTTTCAAGGATGGACAGGGATCCTATGATGACAGCTGGGATTCTATCCTCCCCCTGACCGATGAGAACGGTAAAATGATAGTAAACGATGCTTCTAATATTGTCGTGTTCGGAAATGCACCCTTTGCCGATGACCGCGGTTCTTCCGACAATCTGGCCAGCCTGATTGCCAAGGAGACCGGTGCTACCGTATACAACTGTTCCATCAGCGGAAGTTATCTGGCCGCGCAACACACCAATTTTGATTCCACCCTTGCCCCTATGGATGCTTACTGTCTGTATTGGCTGGTGAATCTGGCCGCCGGAGTTCCCCTGGACGGCTATTACAATGATGCTGCAGAAGCTTTGGGTGACAAGACTCCACCCGAAGCGGAAGAAGTCGTAAACACTCTGAAAACTTTGGATTTCAACACCATTGATACCGTGGCGATCATGTATGATGCCACCGATTATCTGATGGGAAATGCTATGTATAATGATGACAATCCTACGGATCCCACGCAGTTCACCGGCAATCTGGAGGCAAGCCTCGAAGTCCTGCAGCGTCTGTATCCGCAGATCCGTATTATTGTAATGTCTCCTACTTACGCATATGCAATAGATGAGGATGGCAATTATGTAAGTTCGGATATCTATATTTATAATGGTCGCGATGTTTTATCCACTTATGTGATCAAAGAATGTTATTCCTCCAACCTTCACAGTGTTTCCTTTATGGATAACCTGTACGGAAGTATTACAGAAGATAATGCCAAGGAATACCTGACCGATAACCTGCACCTGAACGTAAAAGGACGAAAGCTCATTGCCAAACGCTTTGAATACTTCCTGAACTACTATTCCAAGGGTTACGCTTCACAGGAATAATAAATAGAATCGATGATTGCATACTTCTGCCACCCGGATGACTTAGCTGTCTTTTCCGGGTGGTTTTTTTTGCTTTGATGTTCCGGTCTTTACTGCCTGAAATCAGTTTTATGCTGCTGAAGCAGTAAAGTCCTATGTAGGAGCAGTATTGTACTTGCATTGTTAACGCAGGCTTGCCACCGGCTAGACGAACTCCTCCTGTGCCCTTCTTCTGCCTCAACGTGGGCACAGGTGACAGGAACAAGCTTCTCTGTACCCTTCTTCTGCCTCAGCATGGGCACAGGTGACAGGGGCAAGCTTCTCTGTGCCCTTCCTCTGCCTCAGCGTGGGCACAGGTGACAGGAGCAAGCTTCTCTGTGCCCTTCTTCTGCCTCAACGTGGGCACAGGTGACAGGAACAAGCTTCTCTGTACCCTTCTCCTGCCTCAGCGTGGGCACAGGTGACAGGGGCAAGCTTCTCTGTGCCCTTCCTCCTCAGCGTAAATAGTTTATGGGTATGAGTTACTTATTTTGTTGCTGATACCCACGTTAGGGAAAGTTTGAGGGTATGCGAAGCTTGTTTTGCTTCTGATACCCACGCTGTGAAAAGTTTGAGGGTATGCGAAGCTTGTTTTGCTTCTGATACCCACGCTGTGAAAAGTTTATGGGTATGAGAAGCTTGTTTTGTTGCTAATACCCACACTGAGAAAAGTTTGAGGGTATGCGAAGCTTGTTTGGCTTCTGATACCCACGCTGTGGAAAGTTTGAGGGTATGCGAAGCTTATTCTATCGCAGATACCCAAATCGTGAAAAACGAAGGTATAACACGAAAGCTTTATATTCCAAAACGCAGAATTCCCGGAGTATGCGGTGCCATGTCGAAGATGTTTGTCGGAGGATGTTGATATTTTCTAGAAAAGTGCTG
>ERZ780070.262-NODE-262-length-25535-cov-4.060754_pt1 | contig 25535 bp, 19 predicted proteins | sample MGYA00511577_ERZ780070 | MGnify/ENA primary metagenome ERZ780070 (study PRJEB29588, sample SAMEA2162530) | human gut metagenome | biome: human gut; feature: human-associated habitat; material: faeces | place: Denmark | collected 2008/2010 ...
TCCTGACAATGGATCTCTTATAGCACCACCAAGACAAGTTGCTGCGCCACCAAATGGCTCAATCTCTGTTGGATGGTTATGTGTCTCGTTCTTAAAGTTAACAAGCCATTCCTCTGTCTTTCCATCAATCTCAACTGGAACAACAATTGAGCAGGCATTAATCTCATCAGATTCTTCCTGATCAGCTAACTTGCCCTCAGCCTTTAACTTCTTAGCACCCATAAGTGCGAGATCCATAAGGCATACGAACTTGTCCTTACGGTCCTTATATATTTCTGCTCTGTCTGAAAGATACTTGTTATATGTAGCTTCCATAGGGGCTTTATAGAATCCGTCCTTAAACTTAACATCTGTAAGCTCTGTTGCAAATGTTGTGTGACGGCAATGATCTGACCAGTATGTATCAAGTACTCTGATTTCAGTCATAGAAGGATCACGCTTCTCAACACTAGCAAAATGCTCCTGAATGAACTTAAAATCCTTAAATGTCATGGCAAGTCCTAAAGAATCATATAATTCCTTTAACTTATCCTCTGGCATATCCTTGAATCCGTCAAAATAAATAACATCAGCAGGAGTCTTGAACTCAGTAACTAAAGTTTCTGGAATATCCTCTGCTGCCTGTCTTGAATCAACAGGGTTAATGCAGTGTTCCTTAATCCTGTTCTTCTCCTCATCAGTAACAGTTCCTGTCAGTACATAAGTTACAGCCGTCTTGATAACCGGTGTCTCATTCTCGTTAAAGAACTTAACACACTGTTCTGCAGAATCAGCTCTCTGGTCGAACTGTCCTGGAAGATACTCTACAGAGAACACGAAATCGTCCTTTCCCGCTGGAAATGTTCCCTCATAAACATCATCTACCGGTGGCTCAGAAAAAACAGTAGTAAGTGCTTTCTTATATGTTTCTTCTGAAAGATTCTCAATATCATAACGGATAAGAACTCTTACATCTGTAATAGTCTTTATTCCAAGATATCCTCCTATCTCCTCAAGTAATTCTTTCGCATTAACTGCAAATGGTTTCTTTTTCTCGACAAAAACTCTCTTTACGCCGCTCATATCTTCCTCCTGAGATTAGTTATATTAATTATTAATATTTAACCATTGTATCACAATAAAACATATTTTCAAACAACTATTCATGCATTCTTCTTATTATCTTGTAAACAACCTGATTACCCATTACAGTTGGTCCTGTATGTGCGAAGAAAACAATACCGTCTGTCTGTGATATTATCTCACTCTTAACAGTACCCTCACATGGGTCAAGAATCTGTGCTATAAGCTCACCATGATATACAGGATCACCCGGCTCTTTAAGTCTCTTGTAAAATCCTGCATCATAAGTCTTGACTGCCATAAGATCAAACTCATTGATAACACTTGCAATATATCCACTGTGATTGTTGTACTTAAGAATACCCATTCTGGTTAAAAACCTGAGAACAGATGACACTGCTTGTCTTGCAGATTTCTCATCAATCATATCTGTGCTGTTAGTATATATTGAAAACGCATTAGTACCATTCATCTGCCAGTTATAATTAAGTGTCACTGTATCCATTGGCTTAGGCTTTCTAATAACAACGTACTGAAGTCCGAACAGATTGGCAAGACTCGCACTCTGAAATCCTGTATCCATCATCTTTACATGAGGAATAAAATCACCCGGCATATAAAAGCTCGCAAAATGTATGCCATAACTGTAACCCTTAATTCTGTCAAAAAGTGTTCCTGCTATCTGCTTTGTTGTATCTCCATTAACATCCCCAGGAAAAGCTCTGTTAATATCAGAATTATCTGTAGGCCAGAATCTCTTTCCAACATTCATGGAAAATCTGTTAACAGATGGTATAACAAGAATCTCATGATTGTGCGATATTGAACCATGAGCCTCAAGCTCTTTAAGTGCCTTAACAAGCTGCGAACATATATACAGCTGCTGTATCTCATTACCTCTTAATGCACCAACAATACATGCCGACTTCTCACCAACGCCGAATCTGTAGCCTTCTATCTGATAATCTTCTCTATATATACCCTTTAACGAATAAATAATCTCTTTCTTCATTATCTGCCACCATAAACTCTTGCTATAAGAGCCCCCTTATGTACTACCGGATTCTCTCTTAATGTAAATATAATTCCATCTGTAGGCGATTCAATTCTCTGGATTATTCTTCCCTCAATAGGTTCGATAATATCTCCTATATGCGTTCCAATTCCAATCCTTCCCATAGAATCAACTGCTGATACGAATATTCCGCTTTCCTTAGCAGTAAGAAATGTAACCTCACCCTCTGTAGAGATAATAGGTTCATTCACTTCTTTCGGCTCATCATCCCATATCCCCATATGAGACATAAGGTTAAATATACCATCAACAATATCCCTGCAATACTTTGGCGTAATTCTGTTTCCAACACCCATCTCCGTAACAAGAGTAGGCACACCAAGATGATTAAGACTATAGGCAAGAGTTGCATCAAGCACAGTAATTGACGAATATATCCACACAAATTGTGCATTCATCATCTTCGCATAAGGAAGAAGCTTTTCCTGCGTATCATCATTAATTCTTACCTGTGGCATCTCATTTACAAATATATTGCTTGAATGGATATCAATACACAGATCGCTTCCAATAATATCTTCAATAATACCTGCTGCCACATATTCAGCCATCGCTCCATTATTATCACCAGGGAAAACCCTGTTCATATCAAGGTCAAACATAGGAATTCCTCTTGAACCTGTATCAAGTCCAAGAGGATTAATATCTGGATAAATATCTACAATTCCTTTAAGCTTATTCTTCTCTCTTTCAATCCTTCTGATAACCTCATAGCAGATATACTGTCCGTCAAGTTCATCCCCATGAGTGCCTGTAACTATAGAAATCCTTGGCATATCAATGCCGTTTTCTTCATTCATAAGTCTGTTCTTTCTTACTACCAGCCTTTCATGCACCGGCAATTCCACCGAAACAACTTCTTCTATCATAATACTCTCCCTGTAATATACTTATTCATCATAATCCCTAAGAATAATCGTGCTTGGCGTCTTCTTAACAATAATATGTGAAAATACAGAACTTGGCATGTAAGTCTTATCATCCATATATACCCTGCTTCCCGGATATATATGATTCTTTACTTTAACAACTGCTCTCTCTGAATCTCTTATAAGATTGTATAATGCCTTGCTCTTTTCTTCAAGCTTGGCTTTCTGAGCCATCTTTACAATCTTTGACTGGGTAACTTTCAATGCCATTTTACTATCATACTTTTCAGGCATGTTCTGTTTAATCATCTCAAACTTCTTATTAGCCATTTCAAAAGTTTCAATCTGTCCGTCTACTTCCTTAAGTTCCATAATAAGTTCTGCATATTCTTTTCTAATTTCTTTGGTCGAACCAACCCTCAACAAAGTCTTTACATTGCTTTCATGTCCACATGATGTAGTACTGATTCCCATAACACCAGTTACATCACCACCTATAATAGAACCTATGGGTCCCTCAACAAATACCCTGCCATATGTAAGCACCCTGCAGTTAAGAATATAATTACACTGTAAGTCTCCTTTGGCAATAACCTCTGTATTCTCAAAAAATCTGCCTGATATATTTCCCCCTGCCTCGATCTTTCCTGAATTCTTAGTATTAACACCATCCTTTAATACAATATCTTTCCCAGCAATAAGTGTTGCTCCCTCAACGAAGCCTCCAACATATATACTTCCCATGGCATGCACTGTTACACCACTTCTCACACTGCCTGTAATATTAACATCCCCGTTAAAGTCAATATTCCCCATGCTCATATCTAAATTACCATTAACCTCATATACATTAACAACACTTAAATCATAGTTACAATATTCAATCTTTCCAGATATTGCAGCATAAGTTTCTTTCCCATCCTCAGATGTCTTAAAGCCCTTACCATGCAGTCTTGGCTTTGGTTTTCCTGGTTTAGGCACAAGCAGCTTCCCGCATATGTCGAAGCCAAATTCCCCTTTAGTCGGCTCATGATATCTTGCCAGCAAATCACCCTCATTAACCTTTTCAAATCTTTTCTGGTTAAAGTAATCAATAGAACCATCTTCTCTTACTGTAGGTCTGTTATTATTAATTGCATCTGTATCAAAGAAAAACTCATAATATCCATCTTTTCCTGCCTCTACCGGTTTACCAAAAGCAACTTCAACAGGCTGGTCATATATTTTTTGTGAAATCATCCATCGAATTTTTTCTTCGTCTATTCCCGTCTTAATTCCATTAAGCGATAGCTTATTCATGACTTCATCATATGTATATCCTTCATCACATTTGCCAAGCCTGACTGATGCGCTCATATTATCATCTGCAATATATACATAAACCTCATGTAACTCGATATCATCTATATCAGCTGTTTCATTAACTATTTCTGTATTGCTCATGCTGTTCCCCCCTTTCCGAAGGTCTTATCCATTCATTATCAAAACACTGTACTGTAATAGCTGCATCTTAACATCCATACTTAAGCAGCCCATCCAGATTACTTCCCCTCTCAAGTGCAAGTCTTATCTTCTCCATCTCTTTAAAGGTATATCTTGGATCAGCATATAAAGAAACATCTACACCGCTTGTAAGTCCCATAAGAATTTCCTGTGACTGCAATTCATTAAGTGCAGGCTTCTCGTCATTCCATTTATCAGAAATTCTGTGTCTTGCCTCTTTCATGCTTACCGCATCAATAAACGGATCTGCATATTCAGAAACATCTATTCCTTCTTCAAGTCCAAGTCTTATCTGCTTCATCTGTCCTGATGAAAATCCAACCATGTTATATGGAGTAACATCAATCCCTTCCTCAAGTCCAAGTCTAATCTGTTCCATCTGTTTCCCATTGTATTCATGAAGCAGATACTTAGTTATATCGACACAACTGTGTATTCCCAGCCTTATCTCATTGAGCTGATATTCATCATAATTATCCTCAACAAAAAATGTAAGGTCAATCTCTTCTTTTTTTGCAAGTCTTATCTGTCTTAATACCTCTCCTGAATAACCAAGCTTTGCATATCTGGTCAGATCATAATTAAGCTCTGATGCAAGCCTTATCTCTCTCATAACAGAATGACTGAACTTAGGATTACATATATCATCCATATTCATTCCGCTACGCACAGCCTGCTTCAGTTCTTCCATCTGCATATAATCATACTGTGCATCTGCAAATCTGCTTACATCAAGTTTTTCTTCCAGACCAAGTCTTAATGCTTTCATCTGGGCAGCGTTAAATTCCTCTTTGCAATACACACTTACATCAACGCCATTCTCAATTCCTCTGATAATCTCAATAGTCTGTAATTCATCAAATCCCAGAGACTGCCAGACCTGCTTGTCTACAGTTTTGTTTTCTATATTCTTATTAATCTCTTCCACGTTCTGCATAAGCCCATCTCCCATAATCAAACCAAATCATCATATATCCGGACCTTAATAATATCTGTCTAAATTTTATCACACATACAGTCCGACTACAAGTTCTAACATTGTACATTTTTTATCAATGCTCTACATATCCTGTTCCGTCCAGAAATCCTTAATACATTTATAAGCATTACCCAGACTGACTGGAAATATCCTGTTCCACTCCCTAGGATACATACGCTCATATTCACCAGTCATGAATCTGTCATCCAGAAGTGCAATAACGCCCTTATCCGTATCCGTCCTTATAACCCTTCCTGCTGCCTGAAGCACCTTATTCATTCCCGGAATAACATAAGCATAAGAATATCCATTTTTGCCAAACTCATCAAAATAATCCCTTAAAATGTTGCGTTCTCTGCACACCATCGGAATTCCCGTTCCAACAATGACAGCTCCAATAAGGCTCTCATCCTTTAAGTCAATGCCTTCGGAAAATATTCCTCCAAGCACACAGAATCCTGCAAGCGAAGCCCCTTCTGGAAGTTCCTCATAAAATGCTGATAAGAAATTTTCCTTGTCAGCCTCCTTCATAAACCTTCCCTGCACAAGCACATTTACACAGCTTTCTGGTAAAAATGTATATTCTCCACCACATTCGACCACATTAACACCATTTTCCCACCTGAAGCACTCAAGAACACTCTCCATGTAAGAATATGACGGAAAGAACACCATATATCTGCCGCTTCTGCCAGAAATCATATGCATAATATAATCATGTACCTTGGCATATTCCCTTGCGTTTCTTCTTGTATAACGGCTTGTCACATCAGTAGCCACGACAATTCTCTTATTATCAGGTTCAAAAGAAGAGTGTGCATACACCGCTCTTTCTGATACATCACCTGAAAGCATTTCCTTAAAATAATTGACCGGAAGCAGCGTTGCCGAGAAGAACACCGTGCTTCTGCCCTGTGAAAGTCTCTCACTTATGTTGCCAGACGGGTCAACGCAGTACAGATGTACAAGAAAGTTTCCATCATTATCATGTTCATTATAATAGACATATTTTTCATCAGCACAGTCATACATATTAAGAAAATGTCTCACTGCAAAGAAAAACTCGAGCAGCTCGTTAGTCACAGGCTCACCCTTATGCCTTTCCATAAACTTCTGCATAAGTCCCATGACACGTTCAAGGCTGGCTGGAAATGTGCCAAGGCCACTCACAACCATGAATGTATCGCACTGTCTTTTATATTCGAGCAACTGCTTGTTACATCTGTCAAGTGCACCTGCAAGCCGTTTGTCCATCTCTTTGACAAGCTTCTTAGCTGCAAGAAAATCTTCTTTTTTCAACACTGCACTGTACATTTCTCTTGCTCTGTCCACAAGGTTATGTGCTTCATCCACAAGAAACACATAATCACCCTTCGCACCATTGCCAAAATACCGCTTAAGCGACGCATCCGGGTCAAATACATAATTATAATCACATATAATTCCATCACACCAGTACGAAACATCAAGCGACATCTCAAACGGGCAGACATTATGTCTGTTGGCATATTCCATGACATTATCTCTTCCGATAACCATCTGGCTCGTTATTATGTCGTACACAGCATCATTAATCCTGTCAAAATGCCCCTTGGCATAAGGACATGCCACAGGGTTGCAGTTGCGCTCATCAAGTGGACATATTTTGTCCTTCGCTGTAAGAGTAACAGTTCTCATATGAAGCCCGTTATCTCTTAATATAGCATAAGTATCCTCCGCAACAGTTCTCGTTATTGTCTTTGACGTCAGGTAAAATATCTTGTCTGACATCTGCTGTCCTAACGCCTGCACAGCCGGGAACACAGTAGACAACGTCTTTCCGACACCTGTAGGTGCCTGAATATATAGATTGGTATTATCTTCAATAGCCCTGTATACACTCACGCACAGATTCTTCTGCCCCTCCCTGTATTCATAGGGAAACTTAAGTTCTCTGATTGATTCCGTCCTTTTATGCCTCTCATCAAATGTATAATCAGTCCATCTCTTAAAGCCTGTAATCAGCTTATTAAACCACTCTTCAATTCTTTCAAATGTATATTCTTCCAGAAACTTGTTGATTGTCTCAGGCTCAGGTGTAACGTAAGTCATCTGGATTCCAATCTTTGACAGCTTCTTCTGGCTTGCATATATATAACCATATACCAGTGCCTGGGCTTTATGAACATAGACCGGTTCTTTCAGCAGAGAAACATCTGTCTGCATAGTCTTTATCTCATCAATTATTACATCGCTCTCCGGCTCTTTATTGCCATACTCGTCATAATTAATATCTGCAATAATACCGTCAGCCCTGCCTTCAACCTGTAATACATACTCAATCCCTAAGTCAGATACAAGCGGTATCTCAATCTTTAAAGGCACTTCTGCATGATACATAGTTCCCATGCTGTGCTGGATTTTCCTGTGAATCCTTGCCCCCTCCTGCATGATTTTCACATCATTGCTGCCTGTATTCCTGTTGTCAATATCACCTTCTGCACACATGAATTCCACAAGATTTCTTACAGATATTCGAAAGCAGTTTCCATTTACAGAGTACATACTATCTCCATTCAATAATGTTCTTCAATATCGTATATATAGGCATTGCCTGTCTTTCCGACTCTTTTAACCTGTTCCATGTAATTAAGCATTGCAAGTACACTGGCAGCAGTCTGCCTGTCAATATGCGCTGCATTTGCAAAATCCGCTGAAGTAAAGTTCTTCTCAAGTCCCTCTGGTACAAACTGCATATAATCCTGTGGACAGTCCAGTTCAACTATCTTTCTTATTCCAACAGGAATGCGGTCATAACGCACACTTCCGCGCTTCTTATCGTAACTCCAGCCATTAAGAAGCTTATATTCTTCCATATCAATCAGCAGCAATGTAACCTTAAGATTCTGATTCTTTAAAAATGCTTTAATCTTATACAGTTCAAACATCGCATCATACACAGAACATCGCTTCGGAGACTTCCTTCTAGAAATAATGTCCCCTGTTTCCGGCTCAATCCAGCTTAAATACTTCTCATACGGCATTGGATATACAACCCTCACCTGATATTCATTCAGGAATACTGACAGCTTATCCCTTAACTTGTTAAGCTGCCTCGTCTGAATCTCAATTATCCCATGCTCGTTATATATATCTGCAAAATAACCATCTATTGCAACCTCATGATTATCCTCATCGGGTTCATAATACATTTTTAATACTGCATGCAGCGTCTTTTCCGACAAAGTACCTATCCCCTTGTCATTATGGCTCTTACCGATTATCTTCTCTTTCGCCGCGTCAAAAGCCTTACTGTCTATATATTCAACTGGTTCTGCTGCAGATTTCTTTTTTGACATTGTGTACCTCGTATCAGATATATGTTATCATTGATAACAAGTATCTTACGAATACCTAAAAAAATCAAGGCATTTACCGATATAACATATATAAATCCAATTAAGAACAGGAGAAAAACATGATATCAATAAGCATGTGCATGATTGTAAAAAATGAACAGGACATTCTTGCAAGGTGTCTTGATTCATACGCAGGAACTTATGATGAATTGATTATTGTAGACACAGGCTCAACTGACAATACTAAAGAAATTGCCGCTCACTACACCGATAAAATATATGATTTTGAATGGATAAATGATTTTTCAGCCGCAAGAAATTTTGCATTTTCCAAAGCTGGATGTGACTACATATTCAGTGCTGACGCAGACGAAGTGCTTGATGATACCAACAACTACGCATTAAGAGAATTGAAACATATGCTTCTTCCAGAGATAGACATTGTTCAGATGTATTATGTCAATGCATCAGAATATAATTCTGTATACAATGCACACAAAGAACTCCGCCCGAAGCTTTTCAAAAGACTCCGTCCATTCACATGGATTTCACCAATACATGAAACAGTACGGCTCACGCCAATCGTATATGACAGTGACATTGAAATTCTTCACATGCAGGCGGGCGACCATAGTAAAAGAGACTTTTCAACATATTTCAAAGCATTTGAAAAAGGTATCCACATTGAAGATTATGTAGTTACCATGCTGTGTAAAGAGCTTCTTATATCCGGTGAAGATTCCGACTTTATTGCTTTCAGGAATATATTTGAAAATATTCTATCAAAAGAAGGCAGAAGCAATGATTTAATGAAAGAAATCAACTGTATTCTTGCTAAGATATATATGGCAGACGGTGACACTGACGCATTCTTTAAGACCACTTTAAAAGCAGTTGCCGACAATCCTCCTGCTGAAATATGTCTGATTCTAGGAACATTTTACATGAACCAGACAGACTATGAAGAAGCTGCGCTGTGGCTGTATAATGCTGCATTTGAGACAGAGAGCATACTTGATGTGGCAAGCAGCGGAAACAAGCCTTTATCTTTGCTTGGTAAATGTTTCGAGGGACTTGCCGCAGCAACAGACGACCCATACATGGCTGCCCAATATAACGAAATGTCAGCCGACTATTATAGTCAGGCAGAAAATTGGAAGCTTCCGGAAGAATAAGAAAAAGCCTTAGGAAAATGTAATCTGAGCATCACATTTTCACTAAGGCTTTTTAATTATTTACTTATCATCATCAACATCAAAGAGCTTCAACTCTTCTACATCATTCTTGCCTGACTTATCATCTCCATAAGAGACTGTGTCAGTTGATGTATCAAGTTCCGCGTAGCTGTCATCTTCGTCTGATTCGTACCCTTCAATTACTTTTTCAGTGTATTCATCAAGGTCAACACCATCCTTTGACGCCATGTTAAACACCTTCTTCACTTTCGCAAGCTTAGAGCAAAGAACAATAGTAATCACTATAAATACCGCTATTATCAGTCCAAGTATTAATACTATCATCAGCCAGAATCTGCTGTTTCCTGATGTTTTTCCATTATCAGCCTTAACATCAGCATTAGCAGTGTCAGATTTCACAACAGAATACGCCTGAATCGAGCCATCACTTACCCTGTATCTGAACCATCCCTTCTCTCCAAGAGAACTTACTCCATAGAACAGGCAGTACTGTCTGTCAGCGTCCATAAGTACCTGCACTTCTTTACCATTCATGGTAAACCTTGTAAGTGCATAACCTGCCGGCTTCTCTAACGAGTTCGTTATAGGCAGAACAACATATGTTATCTCTGGTTCTGCAACAGTATTGTATGGTGAAAATGTTTTCGCAGTCTCATCATAGATGTAGAACCCGCCTTTTCCATCTTCACTTTCAAGATACATAAGGATAAGACCTGTCTTTATGCCTTTAACCGCATTTATCTTCTGACCATTATAATCGTAGTCAATCTCCTGATATCCATCTGGAATTGTGATTTCTGAATAATCCTTTACAACAGAATACTTCCTGCCATCTATCGTCACAGTTCCATCATTATTAACCGTCTGTGATGCATCTTCTGTAACAGCTTCTGTCTTTGACTCAGCCTCTGTTGTTGCTTCCTGACCATCCTCAAGTCTTGTTGTATATATTATATATTTCTTAACTGAACCATCTTCTGCAGTAACAGTAATTGTTGTTGTATTACTTCCCGGGTCCATTCTTCTTCCGCTTATGCTTATCTTGGCAGCACTGTCATTAGCGGCAGCACTTACAACAAGCTCTGTAACATCAGCATCAACAGTTGCATTGTATGTTGTCCTGTCTGGTGAAAATGCTGGTGAAAGCGTTCCCGGACTTATCTGCAGGGACTTTAATGTGTTGTCTGAGGAATAGCTGGCTGGAGCTTTTGCTGTGACCTTTCCTGATGAGGAACTGCTGACTGTTGCACGTTCACCATTAACAGATATCTTTGCATCACCTGCAACACTAAGCGTCGTTGTTCCTGCTGCAATAACTTCAAAATTCTGCGAAATTGATACTGTAGATCCACTCGTCATCTCAAGAGCTGAAAACATCACAACTCCACTATTAGCTTTATCAACCGGACGAATTATAGAATTATCATAAGAAACATTAATTGTCGCTCCATCTATGTCTTTATCAGCAGATATAGTGACTGTTACTGTAACTTCACTTCCAACTGTACCACTTGCCGAACTAATAGATACAGAAACCTGCTCATCAGCCTTTGCATAATATGCAGGAACTAATGATATACCCATTATAAATATTCCTATAAAGGCAATTAATCTTTTTATATTTTTCATAGTAATCCTTTCATATGTTACTTACTGATTCACATCTCCTAAACCTAGAATATATCTCTTTATAACAACAAAATCGAATAAATCTATTTCTCCATCTTTATTACAATCTGCAGCCTTCCAATATATTCCGGATGGTTCTGAAATTCCCAATATAGACCTTTTAACAACTACAAAGTCAAACAAATCAACTTCTCCGTCACCATTAGCATCCCCATATAAAACAATCTCATATCTGCTGACCTCTTCGCCAGAAGAATTATATGTTATAAGAATATCTCCAGTACCGACTAATCCATCCTTCTCATTGCCATTCTTATTAAGTATCTTAGAATAAGCACCATTATAATTATCAATCTTATCAAGCACATCCTGGACATAACCTGATACAGTTAAACCACTTATGTATTTTTCATCCTCATCAACAGATAATGTTGTTGAAAATCCCGGATAAGCAACATCCGGTTCTGGATCTGGTTCCGGTGTTGGATCAGGTTCTTTATCCTGTCTTACAACAGTTATAGTATAGTCCTGATCATCGCCATTAGCTGCCGTAACAGTAATTGTAATATCATTACTTCCAACTGAAAGATCATGATACCCCAGTCCGCTTACATCTGCTGAAGAATCGAGTGTTGACCCCCCAACATATACTGATGAAGTCTCATAATCCACAATCAGACTATATTCTGTCGTATAGTAACTGAATGTTGGCGTTATAGAATAATCTTCAACATACAGGCTCTCAAGTCTGTTATTAGGGCTACCATTGCCTGTAGGTATCTCGCACACATTTTCAGGCATATTCTCATATACAGGTATTCTGAATATAAATGCTATATTATTCTTGTTACTGTCACTATAGCCCTGTGCGCTCTTAACTGATTCACTTCTAGGTGCAAGAACATTAGTCATATACTGGTGACCTCTTCCTGTCATATCAAATTTTTCATAATAAAGAGTATTCTGACCTCTGTTTATGTAACTTTTTCCAAGATATATTGCCCCACCAACAATGGACTTCATTCTCGTATTCCATGGTCTCAATGTCTCTGAATCAGTTCTTGAAGCATACCTGAGACCATTCTGTACCGCTGTCAGTCCACCGCTTGCATAAGCTCCTATATTATAGTAATTGTAATAACCCCAGTAGCCAGACTGTGTTCCTGATATACTGCTTCCATATCCGCTGTTTCCCTGCTCCTGTAATATTCTTGAAGCAAGATGATATGGGCTTACACCTGATTTCTGCCCAGCAAGAAGCAAACCGGTTATATATGTATAATCATTACCTTCATATGATAGATTATGGCTTGAATTCTCCATAAAGGTGCCATCAACCATGCTCTCAAGACCACTCTCATCCTGCAATGAACCATCAAATGAAAGATTCTCGAACATAAATATATTATCTGCATTAAGGAAATTTCTAGGATCAAGTGCATATTCAACAAGTGCAGAAGATGCCTGCACCCAGCCTCCTGAATCAAGCTGTGTGTACTCTCCTGTCTCCCAGTCATAGCACCCGTCAGCTACTGATTTCCATGATGATACAGCTGAGCCATATGTAAGGCTTCGACCAATCACATTCTGGTTTTCCAGAACATCAGACCAGTCTTTTCCATTATGGTCCGCCACAAACACCCAGTTAGGATACTGCGCATGAAGCTGTCTTAACCCATCCTTATAACTATCCGGGAACCCCTGTGAATCAAGGTACTCCTCGAAATCCGCATCCGGCTCATAATCATTTCTCTTATCAACAGTTATGTAACCGCCATATATATAACCTCTTTCATAACTGCCATTAAGATAAAAGCCTATGCCATACCATGTATCGCCATCATCATCAGTTGTCTCTTCATATATATCAAACTTAAATCCACCGCTTACAGTTGTAATAATACTGCTGTTTGTTGTAGGACCTTTTCTGATTCTTAAGCCTGTAACATCATAATTAACATGGCCCTGACCAATGGACTCTTCCGCCTTAGTATTAAGCACAGAAGTAACCGTAAGGCATGTCAGCACAAGCATACATAACATGACACCAATTGCGGCTATTCTTTTTGCACTACATTTGTATCCTGATTTCATGTAATCACCTGACTCCTGAATGTATAGTATTAACTAGTTTCTTCCAAATTCTGAAAGCTTTAAGCCCTCATTTCTCTCAAGTACCATATTAACAGACCAGCTATTGGCAAATACCAGAAGCGGATTGCCCTTAAGGTCTTTAATCTTCTTCATATCTGATGTACCAACAATTCTGTTCACATCAATTTCCTCAGGATTCTCAATCCAGCGGATATGCTCGTATGGAAGCGGCTCAAGTCTGATATCAACACCGTATTCATTCTTAAGACGGTATTCGAGAACTTCAAACTGAAGGACACCAACAACGCCCACGATAATCTCTTCCATTCCTGTATTGAACTCCTGGAAAATCTGAATCGCACCTTCCTGTGCAATCTGGTTGATACCCTTAATGAACTGTTTTCTCTTCATAGTATCAATCTGTCTTACTCTTGCAAAATGTTCTGGTGCAAATGTAGGGATACCCTCAAATGCAAATTTCTTGTTAGATTTGCAGATAGTATCACCGATAGAGAATATTCCCGGATCAAATACACCGATAATATCTCCTGCATATGCCTCATCAACAATATGTCTCTCCTCCGCCATCATCTGCTGAGGCTGGCTGAGTCTAATCTTCTTGCCACCCTGTACATGGTTGGCTTCCATTCCGGCTTCAAACTTACCGGAACATATTCTCATAAAAGCAATTCTGTCTCTGTGTGCTTTATTCATGTTAGCCTGAATCTTGAATACAAATGCTGAGAAATCCTCGGTAAATGGATCAATAACTCCCTGGTCAGACTTTCTTGGAAGCGGAGAAGTTGTCATTGATAAGAAATGCTCAAGGAAAGTCTGTACACCAAAGTTAGTAAGCGCTGAACCGAAGAATACCGGTGTAAGGTCACCAGCACTTACCATTTCCTGGTCAAACTCTGCACTTGCTCCGTCTAACAGTTCGATATCTTCCTGAAGCTTGCCGTAGAAAGCATCACCAATTCTGTCCTTAAGAACAGCCTCATCTGATGCGTCAACAATCTCAGTATCAACTTCCTTCTGACCATTCATAGCTGCCTTGAATAAAGAAACATTTTTCTCTTTACGGTCATATACGCCCTTGAATTCCTTACCGCAGCCGATAGGCCAGTTAATTGGGCATGTAGCAATTCCAAGTACGCTCTCAATCTCATCAAGAAGCTCAAATGGGTCATTAGCCTCTCTATCCATCTTATTGATAAATGTAAATATAGGAATGTGTCTCATAACACATACTTTAAAAAGCTTGATAGTCTGTTTCTCAACACCCTTAGAAGCGTCAATAACCATGACCGCGGAATCTGCTGCCATAAGAGTTCTATAAGTATCCTCGGAGAAATCCTCATGTCCCGGAGTATCAAGGATATTAATACAGTAGCCTTCGTAGTTAAACTGAAGAACTGAAGAAGTTACCGAAATACCTCTTTCCTTCTCAATCTCCATCCAGTCAGAAACCGCATGCTTGGCAGTCTTCTTACCCTTTACAGAACCTGCAAGGTTAATAGCTCCTCCATAAAGCAGGAACTTCTCTGTTAATGTTGTCTTACCAGCATCTGGGTGAGAGATAATGGCAAATGTCCTTCTTTTCTTAATTTCACTTTCTAAACTCACTGTTTTACTCCTTTATAAACATAATACATAAATAATTCATACCCGTTCCGGCATACACATAATATAAGCCTGTGACGCAGTCTACGGCTTCACAGGCTTACTCTAATCAATAGTCTTCGAATTATTCACGGTTAAGACCGAACTTGTATGAAACCTCAGACTTGTCATCAATTCTTCTGAAAATGTTGACTACTCTGTCCATAACCGGTTCGAAATCTTCCTCATTCTCAACCTCAACAGTAACAACCTGTCCGTCTTCCTTAATAACTGCATCCTTAACAAGTGCTAATGCCTTGATATCTTCCTCAGTCTGGGCAACCTGTTCAGGTGTTGTTAACATCTTTGATTTACTCTTATACTTAACAGCGTATGTTCTTGTCATCATATCCTCCTATTGGCTCTTCGTAGCAATATAATCTCATATGTCATTATATTATATAACATGTTTTGGGATTATGCAATGGGGTAAAGTCTCGCAAGCACTAATTATATATACAATTTTATTTTTTGAAAGCACTTAATTTAATATTTACTTTTTCAACAATTTTTTATAATTATTAATCAATTCCATATATGCTTCTTTATATTTTCGTGCATAATTAATGACAGATATCACAAAATAAGATATCACCTGAAATGGAAGACTTATAACATATAATAATATCAATAGCATTGCAAATAAAAGAATTATTTTAACGCAAGCCTCTATCGAAACATTATTTAATTTTATAAAATTTATATTTCCTATAATTTCAAATATAAAATTAGAATCGAAATTTAAATCTTGTACTTTAACACCAGTAATTGTAAATAAAAATCCAAAAAATGTTATAACAAACCCCACCGGCATAAAGGATAATTTTAAAAAGGCCATATTATTATCTAACACTCTAGAATATTCTTCCTTATCCACTTTATATCTTTTTGCCATTCCAACAAAATATATAATTCCATATATTGCATATGAAACAATTGTATTAGTTAGATCATCATACTTAAACAATGAGGCAATTACCAAAACAACCAGATATGAAAAGCAATACGAAATGCATGGTATTTGATAGCGAAAACATTTTGGAGAATTCAAAACATTATTCCAAATCACATAAATTATCCTGTTTTTTCTAATACCAGGAATTTTTTTACCTATATAGTGACCTATTTTAACTACAATCGAAGCAAATATACAATCATAAATATATCCCAGTGTATCCACTAATACATTAATCATAATTACAGTTATAACCAGAATAACTGCCAAAATTATTACTGCTGCTATAAACAAAATTAATATTTTTAATAATTCATCCATTTTTCACCTTATCACCTTTTTGTTTTTGAAGTTGCGTTTCATCCCTTAAAAATTACATTTATATTTATTAAACATCTATCGTTTTATTAATAGATAAAAGTTCAGCTATTTCATTAAGTTCAATAAAAGTCACCTTTTTCCCTGATAGCCTAGCCAAATGTCTAAGTGTTCCTTTAAATGATGCATCAATATGCTGAGGAATAATCACTGCAATTAATTGACACCTTGCATCTATCATTCCCTGTTCAACAAACTGACGAATGATTTCCTGTCCTTCTTTAGACGAAGATAATAATGGTTTTCTTATTTTTTTATCATAATCTACAGATTTACTTGTTTTATTTTCACTGTTCTTTTTTATAATTCCCTTCATCTCGTATGTTTTTCCACCAGCTTTCACCGGTCCTGATACATCTCCATATTCCATTCCTTTATGTGGTTGAAGATAAAAAGAAGGCAATATTGAATAAAAAACCTTTGGTAAGCAAGCCATAGTTTTGTCACTTATACATTGTTGAATCTTTTCATAAGAGCATGTCCCTCCGCACTTTTCATTCATATTTACCGCATATTCTATTAATCTTGGCTGAGTATTTCCCATTTCATGATTAAAACACTCAATTGCTGTAAATGGTACTTCAACATCAGATTCTATTTCATTAGTATTATTTGCAATATATAACTTATCTCCCAATATACAAATGCTATAATCTAGTTCAACATCCTTAAATACTTTACGAATATTATAATTAATTTTAGATATTAAATTTGGCTTTGGCACAAACCAATATATTATTTCACATTTGTCATGTCCATCCGAACATGTTATCTCCAAAGGAGCTCCGCAACTACATGCGCTTATAGTATTTCTATCTATTTTTAATTCACGTCCGCAATTCTTACAATATGGTATTTCATATGAATCGCATGTTCTACAATATATTCTTGGAATCGAGATAAATAATTTTTCATCTTGTAATATAGACAATTTATCATTTGGAATTTGTACATCAAATTCATCTTTATCTATTGCATTAATAACCTGCGTTAAATACCAGTTCATGGAATAAGATTCTGAATCCGATAAACCAGACCATTTAATCTCTTGTCCAACTTCTTTAAATATCTCTTCCGCTGGTCTTCCCCTTAATTCATTAATTTCATTTATTATAGTATTTATAGCATTCTCCGTCCAAGTAAATAGAACTGAAGCCGGCAAATGTTTATAAATACCAATACTGCCTGTTCTCACATTATATTTAACAGTAGCATCAATTTTTTCAGTTATCTCAGATATAAAGCTTCCAGATGTATCTATTCTTTGTTCTCTGATTCTTTGTATTTCTTCCTCTTGTTCTGTAGTAATTCCCCCTGCTCGCGACACTACAGTTTTTTCACCATCTTTTCCTTGTAAAACAATCCTGCTTATAGCTTTAAAATTGGTGCACTTATCTATTGCACATTTGGGAGGTTTAACTTGTGTTATTGTATTACCAATTTTCTCAGCAATAACATTAACAATATAAGCAGTCATTTTTTCGTGTTTACTAATGCAAGCCAAATATGTCTGAGATTTTCCAATCCATAAACACCCTCTATGCTGCTCCCATATTCCATCATATTGTCCATCTTCATTAATATAAAAATATTCTTTGCTGTAAACATATACTATTTCTATGCGCTTTTCAAATTCTTTTACAGAAATTATCTGAAGTTTTCTATATCCCTTTATTGTAATTTTTTCTTCCATGTACTGTTCTAGCCGTAAGACAACTTCATAGTCCTTTTCCTGCAATATAGTTCGGAAAGTCCACAATGTAAAAGTAACTCTATCACCGTATATATAGTCATTTACATACTGCTCAATATCATCTTCTGTCAATATATCATACGATAATATAGTATCTATTATATGATTTTTATCTTTATTATTAACTTCATTCTCATCAATTCCTTTTTTTATAGCAATATTGTGTAATGCATACCATGGTAATGTTTGTAATTTTTTTATTTTTTCTATCCTTTTCAATTAAAATCTCCTCGTATAATAAAAAGCTCTATAATCTCATAGAATTAAATATCACTAATAATTTATATACAATCAGGCAATTTTCGCGTAAAACTTTAAGAGAGGTCTAATCAACCTCTCTATCAATTCAATCACGCATTTACAATAAATCGAATTAATTCAATCACAATCATAGCAATGCTACTCCTGAAAATATGTAAATTATATTAATCCGACAATCATTTCACTTTCCGACTAAATAAATATTATCATAAAACTTGTTCATACGCAATAATTACATAATATTGTAATAGTTTTATCTTGATTCCAGCATCAAATATGATCTTGCTTACATAAAAATATAATGTTTTATCAGCATCACCAATAAGGCGGCTACTACTTTTCTCAAAAACAACATGTACCTATACAATCCTTGAAGCTTTCTTAATCTATGAATCAATCTCTACACTCTTGAATTAACTATATAAATAAGCTACCATATCCAAAGCGTTTTTACAACATAATGTTATTTATGAAATACAATATAGTTTTAAGAATCGAGGTATACCCTATGTGGTACATAGCACACACAACAGCCGGCAGAGAACTAGATGCCGTTGATAAATGCCGCAAAGCCATTCCAGAAGATATAGCCGCAAAAGTATTCTCTCCTATCTGGCAACATGCCAAGAAATATGAAGGCACCTGGCATCTTGACGATGACATTCTATTTGCAGGATACATATTTATAGAGAGTGATTCAGATTCCAAGACTCTTGAAAAACTTCTCTGGCGTATACCTAATGTAGTTTCTCCTGTCCGCATAGGTGGGGATTTCAACGCCCTTAACAAGGAAGAAGAACAATATCTTCGTCAGCTTATGGACGAGTATAACTGTATTGCTATGTCATATGGATATATTGTAGATGATCAATTAATGATATATAAAGGGCCTCTTAGCGTAAAGTCTGATATGGTTAAGAAGATTGACAGACATAAGAGAATTGCTGATATAGAAGTATATCTGTGGCATCAACCTAAGCGTGTTCGTGTCGGACTAGAAATAATAGATAAAATCACTGCACAGGAATATGCAAAAATCAAATCACAATAACTGGAGATTTCCCATGAATAATAAAATCACTAATACAGATATTAATGAATTCGAAGAATTCCTTATAAATGAAAATAAAAGCAGAACAACTCTTGATAAATATATGCGGGATATACGAAGATTTCAAATCTTTCTTTCTGATAACAGTTACCAAATATCTCAGGATACTGCAGATAAATATATCGAGGATCTTAAAAATGCTGATTACAGTATAAGCAGCATAAATACAATTACATCATGTATAAACACATTTTGTAATTTTATAGGAAGAAATGATATTTACTGCGTTAATCTTAAGAAATCTAAGACTGAATCAACAAATTCTGACTTACTTACAGTTGATGAATATAACAAACTGATTAAAACTGCTATCAATAATAATAATTACAGACTTGCTATGTTAATACAGGTTCTGGGGAATACTGATATAAGATTAAATGAATTACAATACCTTACCACACACTCTTTAAAAACAGGAAAAATTACTGTTATACGTAACAGAGAGGAATATAACGTCCGAATTCCAGATGATTTATTAGATGGCTTATATAAATATATAGAACATGAAGAAATAATAACAGGGGTGATTTTCTGTACTAGAAAAGGCACCCCTCTTGAAAGATCTAATATATGGAGAATAATTAAGAAACTGGCTGTTGATGCTGGGGTTAATCCGGATAAAGTTTATCCACAGAATCTGAAACAACAGCTTGGGAAGAAATATTATAGTATAAAATACTAATCTACTTCATACTCTTCTCTTAATCTATCAATCAACTCAAATGTAAAAAACTCTGTACCTCTGTCAGGTATCAGTTCCAGTCTTGCAATGGTTTCTTCTTAATATGGCTTTATCATTCAAATCAATCGGCACAAATATATATTATCCTGTTCATTCTCACAGTCTTTATATTCAGGATAATCAAGCAATGATTTATCTGCTAGTTATGGTTCATTATATAAATCAACTTTGTATCATTAGGTATTGGATATGGATCTATTCTATGATGTGATGCTCCATCTATATTCTCCTTGTCAAATATTTCTACAATAATTACAGTCACAAGCCATGTAAATTTTTCCAAGCCTCTATCAATTCATCTCTGTTATCTTTATACCATTCTTCAATTTCTTAAATCATTGATGTTGACCATTTTTTATTACCATCTTTATATAACTTTCCGTCGCTTAATTGGAAAACAGCCTCATATTCATTATGTAACACATGAAAATGTGGTAAGTGCTACATAACCCACCGTAGTGAAATTCTTTGAATTTAGGCGTAAGATTAGGACAGTTGGAACATTATACTCTAAATTCCTGATCAGGATTGCAAAAGTTGTAGCATTTCGCTTCAAACTATTATCAGACTTTTGTATCATTTTACTCCAAATAAATTTTCGGTGGATTGAGTTATGAATAAATCTGAGCGTGACAAATATTGGACTGAACTTATACAGACCTGCAGAGTTAGCGGTCTGTCAGATTATGAATGGTGCAGGATGAGGATGGTAAAACCCCGGAATCAAAGTCATATATATTACTTTATACAAGCGGAGCATTTGAAAAACACAGAATTGTGATATATGAATATCAGCCGACCAGAGGCGGATATCATGCAGCAAAGTTCCTCGCTGATTATCATGGTTATGTACACACTGCTGGATTCATTCTGGGAATGGGTAGAAAAGCAGAATCCACTTGGCGGATCAAAGTTTTCTAAAGCAGTGAACTATGCCCTGAATCAGAAACCATATATGAAAAACTATCTTAAAGATGGAAGATGCTCCATAAGCAATAATGCAGCCGAACAAGCTGTCAAAAGCTATGTTATGGAAAGAAAGAACTTTTTATTCCACGATACAGTAAAGGGAGCAACCGCAAGAATAACCGCCAAAAGCGTCTTATACGCAACGCTGGATTCGACCAGCCGGAAGCAAATATCATGGATATCAACTATACTTCCGGACGCAGGCTGAACAAGGAGCTGATAAACAGACTTGCCACTTGCGAATATATATCTGAACACCGAAATCTTTTTATTACCAGTGCAACTGGCTGTGGTAAAACATATATGGCATGTGCCTTTGGTATGGAAGCGTGCAAGCAGTATTACAACACCAGATATGTCCGTATGCCGGACTTACTCATGGATCTGGACATTGCGCGAACTGAAGGGAACTACCGTAAAGTTATTGCAAAATATTCCAATCCGGTGCTTCTCATTCTGGATGAATGTGTGCTTCTTAAACCAACTGATACGGAGCAGAAAGATATCTTCGAGCTTCTTCATCGGAGACATAAGAAATCATCAACCATCTTCTGCTCACAGTATGTATTCGAAGAATGGTACGATCAGCTTGGAGGAGAAGCAAGTCCTCTGGCTGATGCTATAATTGACCGTATTGCACATGACAGTTTTCAGATCAATATCACAAGCATTGATGCTGTGCATGACAGATCCATGCGAGAGGTATACAGCCTAGATAAATTACTACGAGAGTAATACCCTCATTAAAGTGGCTCATTCCATCTGGGCAGGTGGCTCACGCCACACTGGAAGGGTAACTCCGCCACACAAGAATATTCAAGTATTTCCCCTAATGCCATTCTTTCATATGTTCTTCCCAAATTTATTGTAACATTAGGATACACTTCATTTTGGCTTGGCATCTTTATAAAAAATATATTTCTATGAAATCTATTTAATATATCTAACAATCTATATTTATTATGTTCTGATATATTATCTTCTACAATATATATCAATCTCTTATACTTGAACATTGTTTTCACATAATGATTCTATTTATACTTCTCACATCTCAGAAAAGAAATCACTACCATAATAAACTACATTCATTCAAATCTCCTTCTTGCACCATTCTACTGTCTCTGCAATCCCTTCGGAAAACTTATAATCCGGTGCAAATCCTGTATCTTTAACTAAATCCTGTATATCTGCACACAGGTACATAACCTGGCGTGGACCATAGGCAACTTCTCCAAAACCAACCTCTGCTTGTGGATTAACTGCATCTCTTATATCCTCGATATAATCCTTAAGCGGTCTTGCCTCTCCCCCGCCAATACAGTAAACCTTGCCATTAATACCTTTTTCTCCTAATAAGTAAAATGCCTTCCCCGCGTCCTTGGAGTACAGATAATCCCACATCTGCTCTCCCTTTGTGCATGATGGTTTCTCTCCTCTTAACAGCTTTCCTATTGTAGACATAACCATCGTAGCACTTCCGTCATATGGACCATACACACTTAATATTCTTGTCCATATATGTCTGATTCCCAGCTTTTCACACTGGATTCTTGTCATCTGACCAGCACACAGCTTTGCCATTCCATAGCCATTCTCTGGAAATGCAGGAACCTGCGAATTAAGCTTTCCTTCAACTCTTCCATATTCCGCCTGTGAACCAGCCCCTATGAATGCACTGCAACCCATAACAGCCGCTGCATTTACAGCGTCCAGTGCATACTTCACATTCATATTCTGTATATACATATCATTGCGGCAGTCGCCAAATGTTCCCTCCCACCCAAAGTGATAGAATACATCAGGCTTAATTCCTGTCGCCTGCACAAGCTGTGGCAGTTTATCAAGCTCACTAAGATCACATTCAACCTTCTTAAGTGAATGTGATTCCTTAATTCTGTAAGAACGCTTTGAATCCTTTCTTACAACTGCTATAACCTTAACATTATTCTTCATAAGAGCATCTATAAGACCTAAGCCTACTGCTCCCGTACATCCTGTTACAACTGCTGCCTGCATTGTGCCTCCTGTTGTTTTACTACTACTCTTCGTCCATTAATGGAATAAACATCTGTTTCTTTAATTCTTCTCTTGGAAGGAACGGTGCTAAATCCTCCAGTGGGGGGCTTACAAGTGTACCATCATCTAATCTCTTGGTACTGCTCTTAGGCTCCCATACCTGCTTAGTATCTGTAAATATCTCACAGAATACAGGTCCGTCTTCCTTTAACACCTCATCTACAGTCTTCTTCATCTCTTCATTAGATGAAGCACTGTAATACTTATATCCAAAGGCCTCTGCAATCTTCTTGAATTCAGGGAATGAGAGATCTCCTGATTCTGGTCCAATTCCAATCTTGCAATGCTCCTTAAACAGATTATTCTGTGTAAGTCTTATTGAATGATATCCGTTATTGTTGATAAGGAATATCTTGATTGGAAGCTTATTAGTAAGTATTGTCTGTAGTTCCTGAAGGTTCATCATTATACTTCCGTCACCTTCAAGACATATTGTATTTCTTCTTCCGCCGCCGATACAAGTTCCAATCGCTGCAGGAAGTCCATATCCCATGCTTGCTATGGCACTGTTATTAGCCATACGGCTTCCCTTCTGGATTACATATGCCTGATTACCTACAACACAGCATGCGCCATTAGACACTGCTGTAAGACTGTTTTCTGGAAGTCTGCTGCTTAAATATCTTACAAATGCATATACATTTGCAGTGCTTCCATTCTCCTCCCACTGTCTTGGCTGTACTGCCGGATATTCCTTCTTCCATCTCTGTGTTGTTGCGAGCCATTCACCACCTGCTGATACAGGCGCAATAGCTGCCGCCTGCTTATCAAGCTTTGTAAGGAAATCCTTAGCATCAGCCCATACTGGCATCTCAACATGGATAGTAGGCTTCTTTAACTCAGCCTTATCAACATCAACCATTATGACCTCTGCTGCTCTTGCCCATGTTTTCCAGTTATATCCAGTCTGTCTGATAGATATTCTTGTACCTACAGCAAGTATTAAATCGGCATTCTGAATAGCCCAGTTACCTGGTCTGTCGCCCATATTACCTGATCTTCCACAATACAGAGGATTATCATCTTCTATTAGATCCACTGCATTCCAGTATGTAACGATAGGCATATTAAGCTTTTCTGAAACTGATCTGAACACATCATAAGCACCTGAAAGTCTTATTCCATAACCTGCATGGAATACTGGTCTTTTGGCATTCTTAATCTTTTCAAGTACAGTTCTTACAACATCTTCACTTACCTGTGGCGGAAGCTTTGCATCATCCTCTGCCGGATTATATCCTTCAAGCTCATCAGTCTCAATATATCCGCCCTGAAAATTAACAGGAATATCAATCCATACTGGACCCGGTCTGCCTGTTGTTGCCAGATGCCATGCCTTTTCAAGTGCATAACGGATATCCTTAGGGTCTTCTATCATAGTTGCATACTTTGTCATATTAGACACAGACTTAACTATATCGTATTCCTGATCTCCCATTGCACGAAGCGGTGTCTCTGTAAACTGAAGTGCATATCTTGAGGTTGTGTCGTAACGAACCTGTCCACTTATAATAAACATAGGGATAGAATCAAGCCACCCTCCTACTACACCCGTAAGTGCATTGGTCCCTCCAGGTCCAGTTGTAACACATACAGCGGCAATTCTGTTATCAATTCTTGCATACGCTTCGGCAGCTATGGCACACGCCTGCTCATGATGATTGTATGTTACCTTAAGCTTTTCATTATGTCCCAATGCATCGTTAAGATGCATTGCACCACCTCCAACTACAGAAAATACATCTGTAACGCCATGTTCCACAAGGAAATTGGCAACATAATCTGCTAAACGAATTCTCATAAACTGCCCTCCACATATACCGGTTAATTACTGATTAACAGCTTCCTTAATAGTCTTAGCCATATAATCAATCATCTCA
>ERZ780070.277-NODE-277-length-24949-cov-4.352736_pt1 | contig 24949 bp, 22 predicted proteins | sample MGYA00511577_ERZ780070 | MGnify/ENA primary metagenome ERZ780070 (study PRJEB29588, sample SAMEA2162530) | human gut metagenome | biome: human gut; feature: human-associated habitat; material: faeces | place: Denmark | collected 2008/2010 ...
AAGCAGCGGGAGCACGGGTTGGTTTTTCAAATAATCCTGTTCTGTTTTTTCACCATAATTTTTCTTCCTTTCCTGTGAAATGAAAAAACAGTGTTTACCTTTTTGCGATATGTTTCCCGGCATTTTTCTATGAACGAAAAACGCCACATGACCGGATGGTCATGCGGCGAAAAGTAAATGTGCTTACACATTTAGAAAAATCCACATAAGTTTTAGAACGGGTTCTATACTAACATATGAAACAGGGAATGTCAAAAATAAATATCAAAAAAAATTAAAAAACTGAAGGTTTTTGTAAAATCCACTCGTTTGTATATAATGAGAGGGGTGAGAAAGGAGGTGGTGAGACTTGACGGACAATTCCATACAGACAGCGCAGCTGGAAAGAGCTCTGGAAAAATATGAGAGACTGATCTTTTCCATCTGCTATCGTATGGTGGGTGATTATTTTGAGGCGCAGGATGCGACACAGGAAACATTTCTTACATATTACAAAGTGCTGGACCGCTTTGACGGACAGAATGAGAAAGCATTTTTGACAAAGATTGCGACGAATAAATGTCTGGACTTTTTGAAGCAAAAGAGAAGGAAAGAAATGCCTTCGGAATCGGAGGTATTGGAAAGCAGGGCCGGGACGGTTTCATCACCGGAGGAAAGGTTCCTGGAGGAGGAAGTGAAGGATGAGCTTGCAAAAGCATGCCGCGATCTGAAGCCTCCCTACGGGCAGATTGCCTACGAATTTTATTGCTGCGACAGGACCGCGCGCGAGATTGCAGAGCAGAAGGGGATCAAATTAAAGACAGTGCAGACGCAGGTTTTGAGAGCCAGGAAAATGCTTCAGAAAAAGCTGGGGCCAAAGATAGTCAGACCATGAAAGGAGGGAAGTGTGAAAAATACTACTGATGCAGCATTTTTCACACGGCTATTTGCTTCTGAGTGAAGGCAAATAGCTTTGATGGCAGAAGTGAAATCGCCTGCACGAATTTCACTTCGCCACTTTGCGATAAACGCTCAGAAAGAGAGGAATATTATGGCACATATTACAGATCAGCAGATCACGAAATATTATCAGCATGAGTTGACGGCAAAGGAAGAAATAAAAATATTGCAGCATGCAGCACAGTGCGAATACTGTGCCGGAAGATTGGCGGCAGGCCTCCCGGAGATAGAAATGATATCGCTGCCACGGGGAGTAACAGCAGGAATTTTGGAAAAAGCAGCAAAGATTCCTGACCGGAGGCAGAAACAGAGAGAATATTACCGGTATTGCACCAGAGTGGCACTGGGAGTTTGCATGGCACTGGGACTTATGGTGGCGGCAAATTTCCAGGGAAATGTGGATCTGCCGGTAACGACCCGGCCACATATCATTTCAGGCTGGGAGACATCCGTTTCCGGGGTTGATCCGGAGAAGATCATATCAAAGCAAGATTCTGAAAAGCTTGCTTACCAACAGGAATTAGCGGAGGAAAAGCAGAAACAGAAGGAGCAGAGAGAAAAGTTTGTAGAAAAAAGGCAGCAGGAAAGTAAGAGGGAAATCAGTAACTGGTTTCTGAAAAAGAAGAAATAAATTTATCTGTTTTAAATTTAAGAAAATATTAGAAATTAGGAGGATCATTATGAAACGAAAAAGAGGACCGTTTATGACATTTATTCTATCCTGTATTCCGGGAGCCGGACAGATGTATCTGGGATTTTTTAAGGAGGGCGTCAGTCTGATGCTGCTTTTTATCGGAGTTCTGGTATTATCAAGCTGGCTGTATGTGGATGTACTTGGCTTACTGGCAATCGTTGTCTGGTTTTACGCATTTTTTGACGCAATAAACAAAAATTCCATGCCGGATGAGGAGTTTGCGGCATTGGAGGATCATTATGTATTGCTGGAAAATGTTCAGGAGCTGCCGAGATTATCTGTGGGTAAGGGAAGAAAATTTGCAGCCGTATTTCTTATTTTGTTTGGAATTTATCTGTTGGGAAATGATGTCGTGGCAATTATGGCACAGTGTGGCATTTACCTTTCCTATGAGCTGAGCCGGATTCTGACCCGTTATATTCCGCAGATGTTGATCTCATTCTTGATCATTGGACTTGGTATTAAAATGATCCTTGGCAAAAAATCAGATCTGCAGGATGACGATGATAAATATCTGGAAGGGAGAGAGGACGAATGAGAGAGCGCAGGATTGGAACGATTACTATGGGAGTTTGTCTGGTAGTATTCGGTGTACTGTTTTTGGTACATATCTTTGGAGGTTTTTTGAATTATGAATTAATCTTTCATTTATGGCCGTTGATTTTGATCGGTCTGGGAATGGAAATATTATTTTACACCTGTATCGCATCAGGCAAAGCAGAAAAATATGATTTTGCCGCGATCATTGTAATATTTCTTTTGACAGGATTTTCCATGTGTATGGCAGGGGCAGACTGGGTCATAACAAATGTTCCGCAGGATGTATGGTTTAATTCCACGGGATATGGTTTTTAGATTGCAGGATCAGGTGCAGTCCGGACGGTCACAGGGCTGAATAAATTTTTTGCTTTTATTGCAGCATTTTTAAAAAAAGCGTGTCTATATAGGTAGATGCGTTTTTTTATTTACAGGAAACGTGCAGTTTTTTGTAAAGACGCTTTATTCTAATATATGACAAAGGGGGATTTTCAGATGAAGTATTGGAGGAGAAAGCAGTTTTTGGCAGTGCTCATGGTATTTTCTTTGATCGGGACGGCAGGATGCGGCAGAGTATCGGGAACCGGCCCAAATGGCAGAGGCGTGGAGGAGAAGGAGTCTGTGGTTCCGGAGGAAAACGGAGGTAAAGCAACGCCAGAGAATTCTTCAGAGAGTGAAGGAGGGACAGACACCCGTGTAAATGATGAAGATGAAATCACGGAATCCGATTTCAAAAAGCAGTATCAGTCTTACTGCGAGGCGTCGATTTCGAAATTCCTACAGTTAAATTGGGGAGAGAATCCCGGACAGGGAACCGTATTGTACTCTCCGGTAAATCTTTATATGGCATTGGGAATGCTGTCGGAGATGGGAGATGGAGAGACGAGACTACAGTTACAGGACGGCTTAAGCGGCCTGGATGAGGAGGCGGCAGTGAAGAATCATATGTGTGTTTCTTCTGAGGAGCAGCAGCGAAAAGGAAATGGAAGGCAGACTATGATACGGCAGACTTCTCAATGGCTGTACGGCAAAGCAGCCTCCGGTGTCTGCTCATTTGGAAATTCAGTCTGGTTCAGCGACCGGTATGATTTTTCTGACCGGATAAAGGATATTCTGGAGAACAACTATGATGCAAAATATGACTCTGGCAGAATGGGAGATCCGGCTTTTGATGAAAAGATACAGAAGTGGCTGGATCATCAGACAGGAGGAAAGCTTCGGAAGAAGATTTCTTCCAACATAAAAACAAAGCCGGATATGGCAATGCTACTTTTGTCTGCTGCTAATTTTAAGGATGAATGGGAGGAACCCATATTTGACCGGAAAGATACAGGAAAGGATACATTTTATGGACGTAATTATTATACCTGTGGAAATACCACTGAGGAGGAAAAGCTGGATAAGGTGACATGTGATTTTATGAATACATCCTGGAATGGTCTTTGTGTAGAGAACAAACACTTTCAGGCAGTATCTATCCCTATGAAGAATACACGGATGACACTGGTGCTCCCAAGGAAAGGGATATCTTTTGATAAGGTGAGCAGTACAGAGCGTATAAAAGAAATTATAGAGCTGTGTGATCCGGAGAGTCCAAAATGGAAGCAGGGTCTTGTAAAGCTGTCCCTCCCGAAGCTCCAATTTCAGTCGGATCTGGACCTTATCCCGATGCTGCAGGAAATGGGGATTAAGGATGCTTTTCAGGTGGAAAAGGCGGACTTTGGACGTGTCTGGAAGGAGAAAGAACCGGAGACATCGGTACCGGATCTCTATGTAAGCAAGGCGAGACAGGCGGGGGCGGTAAAGGTTGACGAGAATGGCTGTAGTGTGGCATCCTATACAGAGATTGCAATAACGGGATCCATGATGATTCCCGACATACAGATGACAATGAAGTGCAACCGGCCATTTATTATTATTGTGTCGGATGAAAAGGGGATTCCATTGTTTGTTGGGGCAGTGAGCCGGATTGAGTGACCGGAGTTATAAGGAATGACTGGTCAGGATCTATGGTATATTACAGAACATAAGGTCAGAGGATAGCGTTTGGGCGAAACATTATACAGGAAGGGGGGATGCGCAGATATGGAGAAACGTATGGAAGATGAAAAGATCATACAGCTGATCTGGGACAGAGAAGAGCAGGGGCTTAGGGAATTATCTGATAAATATAATAGCTACTGTCATAGTATATCATATCGGATTGTCCATGATGAAGAGGATGCCATGGAGTGTGTTAACGATACGTGGTTTCGGACATGGAATGCCATCCCGCCGAAACGGCCGGCAGTATTGCCAGGTTTTCTGGCAAAGATTGTTCGAAATCTGTCGTTAAACAGATACAGACATATGCATACAGAACGAAGAGGGGGAAATAGTGTGGATATTGCTCTGGAAGAATTACAGGAATGTGTCTCCGATGGCAGGACAGTGGAGGAGCAGATAGAACTTCGGGAATTATCAACAAGTATTGCGAGATTTTTAAACCGGCAGTCTGAGAGAAACCGGGCGATATTTCTGCAAAGATATTTCTATATGATGCAGACGAAGGAAATCGCAGAAAAGATTGGAATAAGGGAAGGGACTGTGAGATCAATACTCAGCCGGATGCGTAAAGATCTGAGGGGATGGCTGGAGAAGGAGGCGGTTTATCTGTGAAGAAACAGGATAGAGATAAAAGGGCAGAACAGATTGCAGATGCCATTGGAGAGTTGCCGGAACAGATGATCTGTGATGCTTTGGAGTTTGAAAAAATAAGGAGGAAACAGAAACGGAAACGGAGACATCGCATAGAGGCTTTCGGTGGTCTGGTGGCGGCAGCAGTCATATGTATTATTGTACTGTATGGAAGTGATCACACATTGATACCAGGACGGACGGCAGATATAGATAAGACAGAAGAAAAGACTGCGTTAAAAGCCTCTGATCAGATGCAGTCTGCCTCACAGGAGGAGCTGGATATCTGGTGCATGGCTTCCGGACCGGAAGATGAAGTAACCGTATATTCCGATTGTCAGGATGAAAGCTCTGATGAAAATGCAGATGTGAAAAAAGAGAGAGGTACAGATAATCAGAAAGAAAGCCGGGGAGAGTCTAAAGATAAAGAGATAGCTCCGATGCCGGGAAAGAATACATCGGATAATGATCCGGTTTCTGCCGGAGAACAGCTTCAGGCAGGAGAAAGACAGCTTCTCCATACCAATATTATAGGCAAAGGGGAGAATAAAAAGGTACAGTTTGCATTACAGTTTGGGGAAACAGATAACCGGATCAGCTATACATTAAAGGCTTCCGGGTTATCTATGGAGCTGATCGCAGAAAATGATAAAGAACAAAAGAAGATTATATTACAGGGAAATAAGAAATCAAAGATAACCTGCGTATCCGGTACGCAGATTGGCTGCTCTCTTCGATTTGCAGATATAACGGATAAAACAGTATCGCCATCTATTTCTGTTTCAAAGAAAAACAATAAGACAGGGGAGAGGATAAAAGGGGAGATAAAAGTGGAACAAAGAGGCGGAAAGTATTATTTGTATTTGACGGAGAAGTAATGGTAATCCCGGAAATTTTCCGATAAAACATGCGTTGTTTTCTGTAAAGCAAATAAAAGCTTCCCGTATCCAGGTTTGGAATAGGGGAAGCTTTTTGTCAGATAATATAAAACCAGGTCTCATCAGGATCGACAGGTTCGTTGACTGTCTTCTTACCCTGGTGATATTTTAATTCCTGATTCTTGATATTTACCTTTGTTCCGGCAGGGATAGAGGTTGTGATAAAGACATTACTTCCAATCACGCAGTTTTCGCCGATAATGCTGTCTCCACCCAAAATAGAGGCACCGGCGTAGATGGTGACATTATCGCCGATCGTAGGGTGGCGTTTCTTGCCTTGCAGCTTCTGGCCGCCGCGGGTAGAAAGAGCTCCCAGCGTAACACCCTGATAAATTTTGACATTATTTCCTATGGTTGTAGTCTCTCCGACAACAATGCCGGTTCCGTGATCAATAAAGAAATATTCGCCAATCGTGGCACCCGGATGAATGTCAATGCCGGTGGTGCTGTGTGCGTATTCTGTCATAATACGTGGGATCAGAGGTACATTTAACAGGAACAGCTCATGGGCGAGACGGTTAATGGTGATTGCCTGAAGTCCCGGATAAGACAGGATTACCTCTTCTTTGGAGTAGGCGGCAGGATCGCCGTCGAAAGCAGCCTGCAGATCCGTCTCCAGAAGGGCGCGTACCTTTGGTAATGTGTGGAAAAAATCCACGGTCAGACGTTGTGCTTCTACATGAAGCACACAATCATCTGCATTCTCGTAGCTTGGAGAATATTTTAACGCCAGTTCGATCTGTTTATTCAGACGAAACAGTGTATCCTCGATCAAAACGCGGGTGCTGTTTTCCATGATATATATTTTGTGGGAGGTATCCCGGAAATATCCCGGATACATAATCTTCATCAGGTTGTCAATGATCTTGATGATCACAAAACGATCCGGCTGGGTAAATAGTTTCATTTTGTCGATGGAACGATCATGGGTGTAGTCCTTTAATATGGTATCAACAATGTCATTTACGTTATTTTCAATAATTTTATCCATTTGAGTCCTCGTTTCTGTGTATGAGATCCGAAAGTGGTCTTACACGTTTTATTTAAAATATATATTTGGTTTTACCAATTTATGATGCGGGAAGTTTGAGTTTATTGCTGTAATACTTACAGTTTGATCTGGTCCAGATCCCTCATCCACATTGCCACGGAAGCATCGCTGGGCATGCGCCAGTCGCCTCGCGGAGAAAGAGCGACACTTCCGACCTTCGGACCGTCCGGAAGACAGGAACGCTTGAACTGCTGGGAGAAAAATCTCCAGTAGAAGGTGCGGAGCCATTTGTAGATCGTATCCTTATCGTAAGCCCCCCGGAAGGTATAACAGGCGAGACGATAGATTTTGGAAGGAGTGTAACCAAAACGCATCATATAATAGAGATAAAAGTCATGCAGCTCGTATGGACCTACCAGATCCTCTGTTTTTTGTGAGATTTCTCCATCCTTTGGAGGGAGAAGCTCCGGGCTGACCGGAGTATCCAGAATATCAAGCAGCACAGCACGGAGTTCTTCGTCATCAGTGGTCTCGGCGTAATATAGAACGAGATAGCGTACCAGCATTTTCGGAATGGAGCAGTTGACGCCGTACATAGACATATGATCTCCGTTATAGGTTGCCCAGCCGAGAGCCAGTTCTGACATGTCTCCGGTACCGATCACCATACCGTTTGCCTGATTGGCGATGTTCATAAGGATCAGGGTGCGCTGACGTGCCTGGGAGTTCTCGTAGGTAACGTCATGAACCTCCGGATCGTGACCGATATCGCGAAAATGCAGATTTACCGCTTCGTGAATTGGGATTTCCTGCAGGGAAGCTCCAAGCTTTTCTGTCAGTGTACAGGCATTTTTCATGGTACGGTCTGTGGTTCCAAAGCACGGCATGGTAATAGCTTTGATGCCGGTACGGTCGAGTCCTAAAAGGTCAAATGCCCGTGCAGTGACAAGAAGTGCCAGTGTCGAGTCAAGACCACCGGATATGCCAAGAACAGCACTTTTACAGTGGGTGTGAGCCAGACGTTTTTTCAGTCCCATTGCCTGGATATTAAAAATTTCGTTGCAGCGGCGGTCACGGTCTGCTTTGGCACTTGGAACAAACGGGGTGCGGGAGTAGAAGCGTGTCAGCTTTGTTTTATTCAGATTCCGGAAGGAAAAGTGACATACTTTGTAACCGGCCTGGGCAGGCGGTGTGATCTCGAAAGTTCCCATACGGCGGCGTTCACTTACAAGACGTCCAAGATCCAGCTCAGACATCGTCATTTCATTATGAAAGCGTTCAGACTGTGACAGGATACTGCCGTTTTCTGCAATCAGATTATGACCTGCAAAAACAAGATCTGTTGAGGATTCTCCCTCTCCGGCATCTGCATAAATATATCCGCAGATCAGGCGGGCAGACTGGTTACTTACCAGTTCCCGGCGGTAAATTTCCTTGCCGGTGGTTTCGTCACTGGCTGAAAGATTTGCAATCACCGTAGCCGACGCCAGGGCATGATGGCATGATGGAGGAATCGGCATCCATAAATCCTCGCAGATATCAATGCCGAGGACAAAGTCCGGCAGATTGTCCGCTGCAAACAGAAGCTTTGCCCCGAAAGGAATCTGTCTGCCATGGGCACCCAGAACGGGAATGTCTACAGCCTCATTTTCGGCAGGTGCCGGTGCAAAATGTCTGGCTTCATAAAACTCGGAGTAGTTTGGAATGTGCTGTTTTGGCACAAGTCCCAGAACCTCTCCCTGATAAATCACAGCCGCAATATTATACAGCCGGGCATTAAAAAGGAAAGGAAGTCCCACAACGATCAGCATGTCATGGGTCCGGGACGCAGAACGGATCTGTTCCAGACCCTCCAGACAGCCCTCCAGAAGGATATTTTGCAGAAAGAGATCATTACAGGTATATCCTGAGATACAAAGCTCCGGGAAGACCAGAAGCCGGACATCTTCTTTTCCGGCAAGCCCAATGCATTGAATGATCTGCTCTGTGTTGTAGGCAGTATTACCGACTTCGATATCCGGTGTGACTGCTGCGACCTTGATAAATCCATCTTTCATAAGAATGTCATCCTTTCCTGAATAAATAAACGATTATTACTAATTATACCCAAAAGAGCGGAAAAAGCAATCACTGTCCAACGGGAAGGCGTTATTCGATGGCAGGCGGAACAGACCGGGGAAGTAGGTGTTTTCCACAGGAGAGAATTGTGTTATGATAATGCTGTTGTTTTGCAAATAATGTGCCTGCGGACTAAGGTTTGCGGGCAGAGAAAGAAATGTAGGAATATGATGGATATTTTATATCAGTTATTTTATACCGTATTTTCCATGAGCTGTATGGCTCTGGTACTGCTTCCGGTGGTGTTGCTTTTCCGGTTTGTATTTCGTGGACATTCCGGCAAAATCACTATGGCTTTATGGGGAATCTTGTTTTTGCGGGCGGTCTGTCCGTTGGGAATGAGCAGCCCGGTTTGCCTGTATGATCCGTGGAACCGGCAGTTTCATACTTTACTGCGTTCGCTGGGGTTAGAGATTTCACCGGATCAAGGACTGTTAACCGGCTGGAGATATGTATTTCAAGGGAATATCAGCGCATCAGCCACCTATCGGAGTTGTGTGTTGATCTGGCTTGGTGGAATGATACTTTTACTTCTTGGGACCACAGGAAAGCAGCTGCGGCTTGAACGAAAATTGAAACAGCATTCCCGGTGTCTGTTTGACAGGATCTATCAGTCCGGACTACTCGCATTTCCGGTCAGGACAGGGATTGTTAAGGGCAGGATCTATCTGCCGGATGGACTTCTGGCAAAGGAAATGAAGGACATTATAGCATATGAACAGCTCCGGAAGCGGCGGAGAGACGATCTGTGGAGAAGATTTGCTTTTCTGGTATGTTGTATTCACTGGTGGAATCCGGGAATATGGCTGGCGTATTATCTGTTCTGGCGCGACCAGAATATGGCATGTGATGCAGTGTTTGTCCAAAAAACAGGAATGGAACCGGCTCAGTGTGCGCAGGTGCTGGCAAACATGAAAAAGGATAAGGAACGCCAAATATCATTTTCTTTGGAGAGCGGTTATGAGGGAGACTTGTTCCGCCGGGCGGAAAATCTGTTATATCTGAAAAAAAGACCGTTATGGCAGAATGGTGTGGCGGCATTTCTTGTGACATTATTCGTTTTCTGGGCATTTGCTTTGTCAGCTTTTCATAGTGGAAAGGGAAATGATCAACCTCCGAAGAAGCTTTTTGACAGTACACAGAAAAGGAGTGTGGCGGATCGTGTCATTGCGGGCTGCGATGTACAGGTGTCCAGTGGGAGCGCTGTACGTCTGTCTCTTGTTGTATCGAAGGGAACATATCAGAAAGGAGAAGGCTACCGGGGTACCTGTCAGCTTCAGCTGAATGGCACACAGGGGAAACAGACAGAGTCCCTTGATCTGAATAAAATATTTTCTGACAGAGAGACTCTGTATTTTAATGAAAATGTTTCTTTGGAAACTGCAGATTATAATGAGGATGGCAATCCGGAGCTTGCGGTTGGACAAAAGGCGGCAGCAAAGGGAAAAACGGGATACGATTTTTATATTATTGATATCAGGAAGAATGATCTGGAGGTCGTCAGTCCGGCGATTCATTTTGAGCACGTTACAGCATTGCAGGAAGGCTCTATGGTGTTGTCCTATGTGCAGGGGGCCGGAGGAGTCATTACGGTTACGGAGAATAATCAGACGATTTATTATGTCTGGAACACGCAGACAGAGCGGTATGAGCAGCAGGAGATGACCGAGGAACAGCTGGAAAAGCGATGTAGCGAGAAAAGTGCAGGCACGCAGAAAGCGCAGACACGATATTCGCTCACGGATGATAAAGGCAGGGAAGTGATGGATGTGGCTGTGAGTGAGCAGGAAAATGGAGGGCTGTCCGTGAAAAAGCTTCGGATCAACCCGGATGGACTGGATCAGAGAACCGGGACAAAAACCATGACAGATGTGGAGGGCTATTATCTGGATCTGCAGTGGGCTCCGGCCGATAAAGATCAGAAGAGATATGCGCTGCTTACTTATAATGGAACCAACGGCAGAACTTTTTCTCTGTACGATATAAAAGAACAAAGGCTGTGTTACCGTCCGCAAAATGGTAATGAAGCATTGCAAAAGATTTTTCGGAAATATGGTGCTTCCGATGATATTACCTTTGAAAAAAACGGAGTCGTGGTATATTCCCTGATGGAGATTGATGATAACGATACATTAAAGGTGAACTTCGCAGCTAGCGCAAAGGATGATGTGGCAGTTAAGGGAACATATCTGTACAGTCTGTCATCGGGAGAAGAAACATCTCTGCAGTACAGTCGTGAATAATGACAGATAAAAAGAAACTTGTGGGTTTGAGATCTATAGAAAAGCAGCCGGGAGATATATCGAAAAATGATATGTCTCCCGGCTGTTTCCTGGTAAATATTTATTTCTGGAAAGACCAGTCTTCAAAGGAGAGAACATCGCCCTTGAATGCAAAATATAAATCGTGTTTATCCGTGAGTTTGCTGACCGGTACACTGATTGTTGCATTACCGCTTTCGTCAGGAACGATATCGGCGGAAGCAATTTCATTTTGTCCCAGAGCGTCTGTATAGACCTTGATCTGTGCGGTAGTTCCGGCTGTCATTTTGAAATGAGCTGTGAAGTTTGACGCGCCATCTGTACCGAACTGAACACCTTTTACCAGACTCCAGGAGTAATCATAGTTTTCCGGATCGCTGACTGCCTGCATATAAGAACCATCTGTAAGGTATCTCGTGGAAAGCATGCCGGCACAGTTGGAGTAGGTGATACCAAGATTAGTCCGATATGGATCAAAGTCCTTAATTTGGGACACACCTGCCAGATCCTGCTGAACAGGAGCAAGAGTTCCGTCATCATTTACTGTTAATTCGTTGACGTGGCAGCTTCGGAAACCAAGCTCCGAGCCAAGCTTTTCTTCCAGTACGCGGGTATGGTAGAACATATAATATTTACCCCGGAATTGTGTGATGGAATGATGGTTATTTCCAAATAATTTGAATACATTACCACAGTTTATAAGAACATCTCCGCGGAAAGTATAAGGTCCCTCCGGATTTTTGGAAGTCATATATCCAATAGAACAAAGTCCCAGATCGGCATATTCTTCGCTGCGGGTTTCCCAGTTAGAACAGTAGGAGAAGTAGTAAGTATCCCCGATTTTATTGATACCACTGTCCTCAAAGAAATAAGGAGCATCAATTTCAACCTCCGGTTCGCTGAAAGAAATCATATCGTCTGCAAGTTTTCGGATACGGGCACCGGTTTCGTTTCCGTAGCAGAGATAGGAGGTGCCGTCATCATCTGTAAAGACAGAAGGGTCCAGAGCACCGGTTGTTGTCTCGTTGTCAGACTGAGGTCCCAAAAGTGCTTTGCCGATTGGATCGTGGAAAGGCCCTGCAGGGGAATCTGCCTGAACCACGCCGATCTGGTAGCCTCCATTGGTGAAGTAAATAAAGAATTGATCTTTACCGTCAATGTTTTTGTATGCGGCACATGGAGCCCAGCAGCAGCCGGCCCATTTACAAACGCCATATTCCTGCTTTTTGGTGTTGGCGGCAGCAATCTGGAAAGTACCATGGTCTGTCCAGTTTACCATATCATCGGTAGAAATGATGTGAAGGCTTTGAATATAACCATAGGTATTGCTCTTTTTGTGTTCCCCTTTTTCATAATGCTGGGAGTCGTTGGTCATATAAACATAAAGCCGTCCGTTGTATTCCAATACAGCAGGATCTGCGGTATAGCTGTTTGTCACCAGCGGATTATTCTCTAATGCCTGTTTGATAGAAGACGCAAAGATAACGCCTTTAGTTGGTTCCGGAGTGGAAGCGGCAGACTGTGTCGGAGCCGGAGCTGGAGCGTTTGTCTGCGTTGCGGATGGCACCGGTGTTGCAGCAGCTTTCTTTGCAAGAACAGTTACCCGGCATATCTTTTTGTATTTCTTTTTCGCTTTTTTGATCACAACAGTAATCTTTGCAGAGCCCTTCTTTTTGGCGGTGACATTTCCGGATTTGTTTACGGAAGCCACGGAAGGAGCAGAGCTTTTGAAAGTGATTTTTGCTTTCTTAATACCTGTTACTTTTAATTTGTACTTTTGTCCCTGAGTCATCTCAAGCTTTGTCTTGTTTAAACGTACCGTTGCGGCCGTTTTCGCTGAGACAACCGGATAACCGGGCAGAGTGACGCAGATGGCGATCATACATATGCCCGCAACAGCCTTAGAAAATAAGTGCGTTTTTTTCATAAATTTCATTCCTTTCTTTGTTTCGATTTATTTTTTCCAGTGTTCTAAATTAGTAACTAGATCATAACATATTGACAGAATGAGAGGGTAATATTATCATGTCATAAATTAGCACAAAACCGCCATAGATCCGAGGTGGTGGAAATGAAGAGGAGCAGATGCAGTATACATTATGAAAAGAGGTGGATCATATGAAGCCGGAGCCAATGTATCTCCACTATTTTACTTCCGAGAGGATTTTTCCGTTTTTTATACAATACGGACATCATGACAGGGATCATAAGCGGCATTATCACGCCGACTTTTATGAACTGATGATCGTGATGGATGGCACAGCCAAGCAGCAGGTAAATCATCAAAATTATTATATTAAACGAGGGGATGTATTTGTTTTCGGAGAAGGCGTTTCTCATAATTTTGAGGATGTCCGTGATCTGCATATCTGCAATATCATGTTTCAACCTTCTGCATTGACAGACAGATACCACGATCTGGGACAGATTTCCGGCTATCACGATCTGTTTATTATCGAACCGTATCTTTCTCAAAATGATAAGTTCCAGCATTATTTGAAGCTGCGGTTCCGACAGTTTGATGAAGTAAGCAGTCTGATCCGCAAAATGTATGAAGAATATAATTCGGACAGACCGGGAAGGCGTACTATGGTCATGGCATATTTCCCAATGCTGATCATCTATTTGTCACGGTGTTACGGGGAACAGTCACAGGATCAGGAGGACAAGACTTCTATGCGGATTGCCAGATCCGTCAGCTGCCTGGAGCAGAATTTCCGTGATGATTTTTCTATAAAGGAGCTGGCCGAAATGTCCTATGTATCCGAACGTCATTTTCTGAGGCAGTTTTCAGAGGTCTATCATACCACACCGCATCAGTACCTGATCAAGCTGCGGCTGCAGCATGCCTGTGATCTGCTGGAAAATGAAAAAAATGGTCTGTCGATTGCTGATATTGCGTACGAATCCGGTTTTCAAAGTAACAGCTATTTTTCAAGAATCTTTGGGCAGACTTATGGGATGTCGCCATCGGAATACCGCCGTGCCCGAAGCGAGTGGCAGCATTAGACGCAGATTGTTTGCAAACGTGATAATAGGAAACTGCCAAACTCATTCTTGCAGAGATACGGTATATGCGGTATATTAAATATAAATATATTGATATGAAGAGGAGGTGTTTCCGTGGTTACAAGATCAGCGGAGTTATTTAGTGAGGCGCCTCGATGCACACAGTGTGGGAGAATTCTTCCTGATGTTTATGAGGAGGATGATATCTGCCCGGTCTGCAAGGAAGCAAACCTGTTTGCAGAGGTGAAGGATTTTATACGGGAGAATGATGTTCGGGAAATGGACGTGGCGGAGCATTTTGATATTCCGGTATCAAAGGTGAGAAAGTGGATCAGAGAAGGCCGGATACAGTACAAGGGAGAAGTAGGACAGACCATATCCGGTATTCATTGTCAAATCTGTGGAAAACCCATCGAATTTGGTACATTATGCCCGGAATGTCATAGAATGCAGGGACTGCAGATCGTAGCGAAGCAGTATGCAGAGCAGAAGTCAGAGATGCGTTTCTTTAATAAAAACAAATAATCGGGCGGGGCTCAGACTGTATTCGGGGACAGGCTGCACCAGGCAGATTTTAATCCTGCAATAGTACAAAAAAGACAACGGGAATTGTGATCAGGGCGAGAAAATTGGAGATCAGAGCCATGGATGCACCGATTGTCGTGTCGCTGTCGTAGGCGGCCGGAATCACAATGGTATTTAAGCCCAGTGGCATGGCATAGGCGCAGATCAATACATGACGGATATCCGGAGCCAGCCGGATCAACCGGGCAAGCAGAGCAAAGAGAACAGGCATAAAGAGCAGCCGGTAAAGAGCGACGACATAGATTTTTCCGGCAGAAAGCAGGCTACGCAGAGGATAACCGCCGATGATAAAACCTGTAAGGATCATAGCGACAGGAGCCATACAGGCACTTCCGGAAGCAATGACGGCGGGAAGCGGTGCCGGCAGAGGAAGCTGCGTGATACCAAGGAGCACTCCGAGCAGGGAGGCGAGATTGATGGGACCAAACCATTTCTGACGCCAGGATAATTCGCCGTTATCCGGCATCAGCCAGGAAATACCGATACTGTTCAAAAACAGATTGATCGGCAGGGTAAACATCAGATAGTCAAAAAGAATATCGTTTCCAAAGATGCCTTCCACGACGGCATTCCCCATAAAAGCAATATTTGCGACCACAAAAGAGTAGCGGTAGATACCGCGCTCTTCTTTTTTTGCGGCAAAAAACGGAGTCAGAAGTAAAGACAGACCAAGGGCGATGGCCAGGGAAAGGAGGCTGTAAAGCAGAAAGGACATTTTTTCCGTAAGATTTTCAACCGTACACCGGGTTATAAAAGTATTTAGTACAAGACAGGGCATAAATATCAGATTTTCCAGCTTTGATAATACAGAACTGGAATTTTCCGGAATCCATTTCTTCTTTCGCAGCACATATCCCAGAAGCATAAATAAAAACATATAAAGCATTTGTTGAAATGCGGATAAAAATACGTCCATAACACACCATCCATATTTTAATTCTTTTTTAATCTAAAAATAGTATGGTAGATATTGAAAAATTCATACGGACAAATTATCAAAAAAATGACATAAATTTCCAACATTTATGCCATTTTTACAGATTAATATCATATCGTTGACACGATAGAAGAGGAGTACACAGCAATGGATCACAGAAAAATTTTATATCTACATATAGGAATGCCAAAGACGGGGACAAGTTCTCTGCAGGTGTTTTTAATGCAAAATGAAGAAGCATTGGCGCAGTATGGAGTCGCATATCCTATGATGCCGGGAAGATATCCGATGATTTCACCAAGCCGAAATGCCCATTTTCTGATTGGAAAGCTTACGGATGAGCAGGGGCGGGAGGATCCGGCGCAGACAGAAAATATGATAAAAAAATCCTTTGAACTGCTGGATCAGACCTTTAAAAAAGCAGATAAGGTGATTCTCAGTGATGAGGCAATCTGGAATGTATATAAGCCGGATAAGCCGGACTGTCTGCGATTGATCCGGACATTTTGTGAAGAAAGAAATATAGAAATTAAATTGATCGTTTATCTGCGCCGCCAGGATTATTATCTGGAGTCGTACTGGAAACAGCAGATTCGTAAACGCGGCGTGACATGGACATGGAAAAAGATGGTAAAAAAGACGCCGAAATATATTGTCCTGAATTATTATGAGCATCTCAAAGAACTGGCAGAAGAAATAGGCCGTAAAAATATGATTGTTCAGTCCTATCATGAAGAAAATTTTGATCTGTGCGTTGAATTTCTGCATCTCCTTGGTATCCGGCATACGGAAATATTTCAACCGTTAGAGACAAAGGCAAATCTCAGTCTGAATAATAATTATGCGGAGATCAAACGGATTTTGAATCGTATTCTTTCAGAGGATCCGGAGCAATGGGGACGGGAGCAGAAATGGCTGGGAAAAATTGTGGTGGATTGTTCCAGAGAAGAAAAAAGGCAGTATGAAAGTTCTATGTTTTCCACAGAAGATCGTCAGAAATATATGGAGAATTTTCGGGAGATCAATCACCGGATTGCTCAGGAATATCTGGGATGTGAAGATCTTTTTGAAGAAAATGAGGAAAAGAACCGGACGCTTCCCAAGTGGACACCGGACAATTCCTTTCAATATGAGGATACGGTTCTTTTCTTTGGCAAGGCATTGCTGGATATGAAAAGAGAGCTGGAGCTGCAGCGTGCAGAAGTAAAACAGCTGGAAGCAGGAAAAAGAGGCGTTGTACGGAAGGTTGTTGATAAATGCCGCACGATAGTACGATAAAAAGGAAACGGCGGCAGGCCGATAAAAAAGAATGAAAATCCCTGCGTTGACAAGCAGGGATTTTCTGCTTATTATTAGTAGGTAGCTTTAGGAGTATATAATCGAAATAGAAAGATCGGTATATGATATGATAATCATTGAAGAGACGGAAGAAGATAAGAATAGAGCCGCATTGCTGGACGAGGATTCCTTTGAGGATGAGGAACTGACCACGGAGGAAGCAAAATACCGCAGTGCAAAAGATCTGAGAGATTCGCTGGAATGTGTGGAACGGTATGAGCAGGGTGTCAGAACATTGTTAGATGCAGCAGCGCTGTTTGATGAGATTGACGACTATGAGGACAGTGCCAGACTTGCGGAGAAATGCCGCAAAAAGGCGAAAGACTATGAGAAAAAGGGTATGGAAAAGGCTTATCAGCAGGCAGTAAAGCTTTGCGGGGAGGCTGTAACCAAAATGGATTACCGTACAGCGATCACGGAGCTGGAGCGTTTTCCTCAGTATAAGGATAGTAGGGAACGGATTGAAGCCTGCAAAAAGGAGATCGTTCGTCTGGAGACAAAGGCTGCGTGGAAGAACCGGATCATTGCGCTTGTTGTTATTGCGGTAATGGCACTTTGTATCTGGGGCGTTTTCTCTTTACTCTTATAAATTTGAAGTATACACAAGTGAGGAAGGATAAATTATGTATTATGTACTAAAAGATGTATTGACAACCAATCAAATTGCTATGCTGGGAGTTCTGGCTGCATTTATACTGACATTTTTGATGCTGAAGTTTCCGTTTCCGTTTCTGCCGAAGGATCAGGGACGTGCTTTCGCAGTAAATGGAGCACTTTCCAAAGGAAAGCTTCGTGGTGTGGGATTGACCTTTGTTTGTGCATTTATTGTATGCTCTCTTTTATTTTTACCAATTACCAGAGAATATGTTATTTATTGTATTCTCCTGTTTGCTATGATGCTCAGCGGTTATCTGGATGATGCTTCTGACAAGCCATGGAACGATTACAAAAAGGGAGCCATTGATCTGATTCTTTCACTGGTGGCAATGTGGACCTTTGTTTCCAACAATTCTACAGATATTATGTTGTTTGGCAGCACCATTTCCATTCCGGTTCCTGTTTATTTCATTTTGGGAGTCGTTTTACTGTGGGTATCGGTCAATGTCACAAATTGTACGGATGGTGTCGATGGGCTTTGTGCCAGTCTCTGTATGGTCGTGCTGGGCGGTTTTACAGTGATCTTTTCCAAAGAGCTGGGACAGTATGGCATTGCAAGTCTGATGTTTATGGGTGTCCTGCTGGCATACCTGTATTTTAATTCCAAACCAAGCTCTATGCTGATGGGAGACGCCGGTTCCAGAGCACTGGGATTTTATCTTGCCGTGATCGCTATGAAATCGGGTCATCCGTTTGCATACATAATTCTTGCACTGGTGGTTATCATAGATGGAGGAATCGGACTGGTAAAGATCTTCCTGAAGAGATTCTTTAAGATCAGTATTTTGAAAAATACGCTGACCCCTCTTCACGATCACGTCCGCAAAAATAAGGAGTGGTCAGACACACAGGTGGTCTTCCGGTTCTGTATTTATCAGATCGTGCTGGTGGCGGTTGCCTATATTTTTGCAGCATATCTGTAAAGAAAAGGGTGCAGAATATATTAAAATGTTGTTTTATGTGACCGGGCCGCATAAAGGGGCGGCAGAATGGAGTCAGTTATGGTAATTACAAAATATTCCCTGATCGGAGCGGTGCTTCAGATGTACCCTTCCGCAGAGAAATGCTTTAATGAAATGGGGATGCATTGTGTATCCTGCCATATGTCGCCGAGAGAGACATTGGAGCAGGCGTGTCAGGTACATTCCTGCGATGTGGATGAATTGATTCAAAAGTTAGACGAACATATTAATGGACCTGCCTGAGCAGGTCCGTTTTTTGTGTATAGAAAAATGCAGAATTTGCCATTAGCTATAAAATAACAATATTAGCACAGGAAAAATCCTCTGCCAGATTATAGACCCTGCCGCTTTGCAGCCCTACAACGGTAGGACGCAGAACAGAAAGTGCGCTGTTTTTTACGACACGGGCTTTCTCACCGTTGCTCAGCTCTACGGTAGAGTCCACCGGATACAGAATGACGCTGGAGAGAAAGCTGCGCATGGCTGTGATATCCAGCTCACTGGACATGGACATGACCATCTCTACTGCTGTTCTCTGGGAAAATGCCTTTTTGTAAGGGCGTTCCGTGACAAGAGCGTCATATACATCCACGACGGATAAAATCTTGGCATATGGAACGATCTTATCGCTGCCAACGCCCATGGGATAACCGGATCCGTTCATTTTTTCGTGGTGCTGAAGCACCGCAAAACAGATGCTGTCGTTGAATTCGTTTTTCTCTTTAATGATGCGGTAGCCCAACAGGGAATGCTCCTTTATTATTGCAAATTCATCATCCGTCAGACGTCCCGGTTTGTTCAGGATATTTAATGGGATCTTTGACTTACCCATGTCGTGAAGAAGTCCGGCGATGCCGATGTTGTAAACATCCTGCTGGGACATCTGCATATTTTTGGCAACGATCATAGACATGGTAGCGACGTCTACACTATGCTTGAAGGTGTATTCATCGCTTGTTTTCAGGACACTGATATCCACGGCTACAGCAGCGTTGTCATCAATGGCACGCATCAGATCGCTGGTGATCGTGGTCGTTGTCTGGCTAAAATGCGGATTGTTGGTATCGCTGTACAGATGTTGTATTCCTTCAGAAATACGTTTTTTTACACTGACGGAAAGGCTCACCTTGGCGGGATCTGCCTCGCGGTATTTAGCAATATTGTTTTTGGCAATGGCAGAAGCAGGCTCAGCAACAGAAGAGGGATCCTCATCATCTTCTCTCTCCCGGATATACACACCATTGATATTAAGTTTTTTGAGTGCCTCAATCTGGTATTCATCCAGATAAGAGCCGCGTACGATCAGGGAATGCCCCCAGCTGTTTTTAATCTCCTGATCGATCCGCATCCCCTTACGGAGATCTCGTGTTCTCACAAAATATCGTTTTATCACATTCTTACCGCCTTTATGTACAAGATATACTTATAATATAGTATACAATATTTTTGAAAATAGATAAAGACCTCCGTAAAAATAAAAAAACTATCGCTTTTTGGGATGAAATTCGTTATACTTGAAAGAAGTAGTTCGGAGAAAACGTTTATCCGAATAAATTAAAATCAGAGAAAGTGAGGAATACGTAATATGAAGCAATGCAAAAAAGAACGGAATGAATGTAGATCAAGATTTTTACTGACAGTGGCATTTCTGTTGTACGCATTGATCTTTGCAAATACTACCACAGTAAATGCAGCAGTTTCGCAGGATGGTCAATATACCTATGAGCTGGATGCTGCCGGTCAGGCAGTGCTGACTTCTTATCTGGGACAGGATACAGAAGTGGCGGTTCCGGCAACCATGGACGGTATCAGTGTCTCTGCGTTGTCAGGCACATATCAGAATCATAATAAGATTACCAAAGTGAAAATTCCGGCAGGCATCACATCAGTAAATGAAACGGCATTTGCAGGCTGCTATGGGATCAGTGCCTTTGAAGTGGATCCAGCGAATCAGAGTTTGTGCAGCGACGGAGATGGAGTGCTTCTGAGCAAGGATGGCACAGTATGCGTGCGTTATCCGGTAGGAAAGCATCAGAGCTCCGGGACATACCGTATTCCGGCAAGTGTTGTGAATATCGGTGGATATGCCTTTGAAGGTTACAATACGCCAAGTATTGAAATTCCTGCAAATGTCCGCGTGATCGGTGACTATGCCTTTGCCAATACACAGAATTTTAATGGCGTCAGTGTCTGGGAGGAAGGCACACAGATCATAGGAACGTACGCATTTTACAAATGCACCAATCTCCGGCTTCTGGACAAGGCAGCTTTGCCGGCATCAGTAAATAAGCTGGGAGTTTATGCTTTTGCAGAATGTTCCAATATACAGATTGATATTTCCAAATCCACGATCACAGAGATTCCGGATTATCTGTTTTATAATTGTGACAATCTTCACAATCTTACATTGCCGGAGACCGTGACAACCGTAGGAGCATACGCATTTTCTGATTGCAACAATCTGAATGAAGTAATCTTCGACGCAGCGCTTCGACAGATCAAGGAAGGGGCATTTGCCAAATGTGGTAATCTTCATACCGTCAATATTCCGGAGGGAGTGACCGCGATTGAAAACAATACCTTCAACGGCTGCCAGAATTTGAATACCGTTGTGCTGCCAAGCACACTGAAAACTATTGGAGACGGAGCATTTGCAGGCTGCCGGAATATTCATTCCATCAATATTCCGGAGGGTGTCACCTACATTTCCAATACAAGCTTTGAGGGCGTGGATACATCAGCGATCGCATTGAATATAAAGGTGCAGAAAACAACTCTTAAGTCAGCAAAAAGAAAAGGAAAAAAACTGACGATCCGCTGGAAAAAGACAGAGGATGCCCAGGGCTATGTGATATATCGTTCCAAAAAGAAAAATGGCGGATACAAAAAGGTGAAGACCATTAAAAAAGCGGAGATCTGCAAATGTACCCAGAAGGTAAAAAAGCAGAAAAAGAATAAAAAATATTATTACAAAGTAAAAACCTACAAAGTGGTTCTTGGAAAGAAATATTTCAGTTCCTTTAGTAATGTAAAAGCAGTACGGTAATAGGAAAAAACAAAGCATTACTGTGTAAAGACAAAAAAGAAAGGCAGAAAAATTATGGATGGAGACTTATTTTCTTTTGGAGAAGAGGAAGAGAAGGCTTTGAAAGCACAGGAGAAGGAAGATAAACGAATATTAGAAGAGAAAGGTTTTTCTCTGTCAGATGGTGATGAACTCAAAGGGGTTGGAGAGTTTTCGCTGGATGATGTGGATGAAGATTTATGGTAAAAATAAAACTGTTTTCCGGTTTTTCGGGAAGCAGTTTTTTAGTTTTTCTCGTAATCATTTTCGTAAATAAGTAGGCTTGAAACAGCGAATTTTCTTGACAAAAGCACAACATGCGCCTAATATATAAATCAGGTTATATATAATACTTATTATGATAGGAGATACGTCAGCAATGCCACCGAAGACACAAATACCAAAAGAAATGATTTTAAAGACCGGTTTGGATCTGGTGATCCGGGAAGGCTATGAAGTGATCAATATTAAACGTCTGGCAAAGGAGCTTGGCTGTTCTACGCAGCCGATTTCCTGGTCCTTTGGCAATATGGAAGCGTTTCGGGAGGAGCTCTTTCAATATGCATTAAATTATATGAATTCCAAAATGAGACCCAATGGAAAGAATCCGGCAGCGGCATTTTTTTCTGTGGGGGAGACCTATGTAAATATGGCCTTTGATGAGCCAAATCTGATCCGTTATCTGCGGACGGATTCAAAGGGACTTGTCAATCTTGGCGGCATCGGAGCTGTATTTGACGAGGAGAAGAACAAATCTCTCCGGGAAGCACTTTGCCGTGTTGTGGGGATCAGCGAGGAGAAAGCCAGGGAATTTATGAATACGGTCGTGATCTATACACAGGGACTAGTGACGTTTATTATAGACGGAACGATCACCGTATCCCGTGAGGAAGCCATGCGGATGCTGGAAAATGTGGGCGTGATGCATATGGTATATGCCGGCATTCCGTTTGAAAAGGCATCTGTCCTTTTTAAGGAATGATGGATTTGTCAATTTTTTAGGGTAGTCTTACACTGCAATATTTGATACAATTATACTGATATATTCTGAAACAGAGCAGGGCGCAGTATTGTTGTACAATATTGCAGTTTTTCTTTTGTTAGAAAGTAAAATTTCTAATGAAGTAACAGGAGGGACGATATGAAGAAAATCAAAAGAAGGGGTTTATCATGGCTTCTGGTTATGGCCATGGTATTGTCCGGTCTGGCACTGCCAAACGGACAGAAAGCAAAGGCGGCGGAGACGTCGTATGATCTGACGGTCAAGAAGGGACAAAGTCCTTTGACGATTGCTGCAAACGAGTATGGAACGGATTATATTGCCGATGTTATCTTTAACGTGCCGGATGATGCAAAGGAAAAAAGCGAGCTAAATGCATCCGGATCAAGGATAGAGATAACAGGTAAGATTAACAGCATCAGCAGTGATACAGGCAGCCTGCAGGCGATGATCTATACGCAGGACGACAGCTGGAATTGGAATCAGATGGAAAAGGCGGCATCGATAAAGGCCGGACAGGAGTTTAGTCTCAGCTATGATCTGACGCAGATGTCCTGGAAGGGGTCTACATTAGAGAAGATTGGTCTGCGTTTTGTGGATAATGCAGTAAATACATCAAAGGTCAGCTATACCCTTGATTCCGCAAAGCTGATCGTGGGAGATTCCTCTTCTGGTGGCGGCACTACAGGCGGTTCTGCCGGAGGCACCACAGAGGATGGTCTGGATGCCAATGCCAGAGAGGATTCCAGCCTGTATTCGGCATCATATACCGCTAAACCGGGTAATCAGTATTGGACAGAATATACATTTTCTATTACAAATCATACATCACAGGCAGTTTCTAAGGTGCAGGCAGTGATGAAGACCAGTGGAGAGCCAAAAGGCTTTAAATCTTTTGAATCGATCAATGCGGTATATAATGCGACGGTTGGCGGTGTGATCGTTTATTATGCCGGGGAGATTGCAGCAGGAGCCACAGTTAATATTAATGGAAAGATCGGCTTTGATCCTACCTCTGTCACGGTTAGTTCAGCTTATGTGCGTGCGGTAAACTGCAATCCGCCATCAGGGGAAACCACAGAATCCGGCAAATTAAATTATAAATTGACCGGAACCACAAAGGATATCCCATTTTCACAGATGCCGGTTGGAAAGCATGGCAAGCTTCATCTGAAGAAGGTGGCAGGCTACGGAAATGCCCCGGTTATCGTGGATAAGAACGACAATCCATATCAGCTGCGGGGGGCAAGTTCCCATGGTATTCAGTGGGAAGTTGGATATAATTATGTCAATAAAGGAGCTATGCAAAGTCTTCGTGACGAGTGGGGTGTCAATCTGTTCCGCATGGCATGCTATGTAACACAGGATGGTTATACGGTAGGAGCCCAGAGCAGAATGGATCAGAAGATCGAGGAGGGTGTTCAGGCAGCGAAAGAGCTGGGAATGTATGTGATCGTAGACTGGCATATTCACGCAGAGAATCCTCATACGACGAAATCCTGGGCAAAGGATTTCTTTAAGAAATATGCAACGAAATATAAAGATTATGATAATGTGATTTTTGAGATCTGTAATGAGCCGACAAATGTACAGTGGTATACAGGCGGTGGTAATGATCTGTACAGCTATTGTAAAGAGATTGCCGGTATTATTCGTGATTGCGGTAGTGATGCATTGATCGTCTGCGGAACCAATACATGGTCTCAGGATGTGGAGGATGTTGCAAAGAAGCCGTTAAAGGACGATGGATTTGAAGATATTCTTTATACGTTTCATTTTTATTCCGGAAGTCACTATGCAGATAAAATGGCAAAAGTAAAGACAGCCACAGCAGATGGCACTCCGATCTTTGTGACCGAGTTTGGTATTTGTGATGCTTCAGGAAATGGTGGCTTTGATACAGCCAATGCAGATGCGTGGATTAAACTGTGTGATTCTTATAATATTAGTTATGCCTGCTGGAGTTTTTGTAATAAAGGTGAATCAGCATCTTATTTGAGCACTTCCTGCAGTAAGACCACAGGAGGATATGTAGCTTCAGATCTTGCGACTACAGGAATCTGGCTCGTCAATACATATCGTGCACATCAGGATATTGAAGAGGGAATCGATACCAAGGTGACGCCAAAGCCGTCGACAAGTGCCAGCGCAAAGCCGGGTACAAGTTCAAGCGAGAAGCCGTCAACAAGTGCCAGCGCAAAGCCGGGTACAAGTTCAAGTGAGAAACCGTCAACAAGTGCCAG
>ERZ780070.293-NODE-293-length-23936-cov-4.279134_pt1 | contig 23936 bp, 30 predicted proteins | sample MGYA00511577_ERZ780070 | MGnify/ENA primary metagenome ERZ780070 (study PRJEB29588, sample SAMEA2162530) | human gut metagenome | biome: human gut; feature: human-associated habitat; material: faeces | place: Denmark | collected 2008/2010 ...
AGCTCAGGGGTAGAGCGCAACCTTGCCAAGGTTGATGTCGTGGGTTCGAATCCCTTCACCCGCTCCAATTCAAAGCCACCTTTCCAGGTGGCTTTTTTGTGTTTTAAAGACCGGGAGTTATATAACATTACAAATGCATTTTTTTGTCTAAATATGTGGCGAAAATGTTTGCTTTATCGGTTTGGTTGTGTTATATTTTTTCAATCAAATATATATAATTATGCCTATTAGGTTGTGAAATGTGGTGAACAATAACTTAAAAAAAATACCATATGCAAAAGACAATTATCGGGGTAAAGACCGTGCGAGGCATGGCAGCCCTATGGGAATCAGGCGGTAATGACGGTCAGAGAGGTGTTGCTCGTTTGATTGCGAAAGCGGACGGATCAATGCCGGTTTCTCTTTTTATTAACTACAAAGAGGATAACATTAACGGTAATCAGGCGTTGGTTGCCGTTCACAAAAACTTTTTTGTGGCAGACGGAGAGCAGGGAGAAAACCAGATTGTCACCATCTATCGAATAAAGGAAATATCGATAGAAAAGGAGATAAAAATCGTTCTCTCAAAATTTAACCGTTGTTTTAACGGGCAGTGGGAAGAACCCTTGGTTCATAACTTAAGGTTTCTGGCTGATGCGGTCAAACAGAAACTTTCAGCTCTTGACTGCAGGCAGCCTTATTATGTATTTGCTCCTTATCCGCCAAGGCGGAAGTGACGGAAAAAGACAGGAATCGTTTGTATTAAAAAACGGTTCCTGTTTTTTATTTGATATTTAAGATTAAATTTATCTCAATAATTATATAATAGGATGTTCAATAAACGGAGAAGTTGGGATGGGTAATCTGTTTAACAAGGAGCGGCTCAAGATATTCGGTTGGTATAAACGCGAAAGGACCAAACTGGAAAAATGGTATGAACTGAATGAAAAAGTTCGTTTCGGATTGGTCGGTTTTGCCAATATGGCGATGCGTTATGTCTTTTTTGTGGCGACGGGGATGATTTTTTCAACCCTTCATTATCAGATTGTGTTGTTACTGACGTGGTTTCTGTCTTCCTTTATTGCATTTGCGGCCTATAAGATATTGGTATTCAACACGGTTGGGAACCATGTGAGAGAATATCTGAAAAGCATAATGATCTGGTCGTTGAGTTATCTTCTTAATGCCGGCATATTGGAAGTTTTGGCCGGATGGCTGGCGCTGAACGTTTATTTGGCTCAAGCGGCGGCCATTGCCGTCATTATGGTGATAAATTATGTTCTGTTCAAATATTTTGCCTTTAAACAACCGAAGCCGCAAACGCGATGGGAAAAAATACTGGATTTTTTCAATGTATTCAGTTGATTAAAAAAAGCCCTCAAACGAGGGCTTTTGAGATATCGGAGCGTTTATGTCAAGCTTCTTTGGCTTTGAAGTAGTCTTTCGGTTTGGTGTTCCATTCAACGCATTTCCAATTTTTGTCGGTGTCTTCTTTTTCAAAGATACAGACATTTCCGGTACCGACTTTAATATCGTGTTCTTTTGTAAATTCGGCAAAGTTTCCGGTAAGATAGGGAGCAAAACGGATGATGCCGTTGCTGGAGACGATAAGTATCGTTTCGTTATGGAAGTTTTTAAAAGCTTTTTCTCCCCAAAGCAGCCAATTGTTTATGATTGCCTGCGGATCGACTTTCCAGCCGTCAGGGACAATAGCATCTTTGTTCCATTTATCGAGGGCATCCTGTCCGATACGGGCGATAACCTCTTCTTCCGGTTTGTTTTCATCCGGGCCGTAATCAACCTCGCGGAAGGATTCGTCCAATTCCAAAGGAATGGTGCATCCCATGGCTTCAATCGCCAATTTTGCGGTTTCGACGGTTCGTTTTAACGGTGCTGCGAAAGCTTTTGCCGGGATAAGATTTCTGTCTTTCAGATAACGGCCGACATTCGTTCCGCGTTCCGTTTCAGTCAAAGGCAAATCAGTACGGGCGCCGACACGGGTAATTATATCGCCTTTGTTAAAAGTGTTGCCGTGACGGGCGATGATGATTCTGGTTGTCATAGTTCATTCTCCTTAAAATTCACCACATTCGGCCAAAACGGCTTCAACTCTTGCGACATCTTCAGGCGAATCAACACCGGAAAGGGACGACATCTTTTGGAAATTCCGGTAATCGACTTTGACACAACGAACTTTAATGCCGTTTTCAATCCAGCGAAGCTGTTCCAAGCCTTCCAGCTTTTCATAGACACCTTCCGGAAGTTTGGCAATCTTATCAAGAATATCCATACGATAGCCATAAAGTCCGATTTGGCGATAAACCGGCGACGTGGTTTGAGCCGTCCGCACCTTTTCTTCTTTGCGGATTGCCGGGATAATGTTTTTAGAAAAGTAAAAGGCATCGCCTTCACTATTGAACACCGCGGTTGTTCCGCTAAAGGGCGTGGTCTTTTTGTGTTCGCGGAGATTATCCAGTTCTTCCCAGCTGAGGTTGACAACGGGGGTAACGGTTTCAACCCGGTTGTCTTTGTAATATTCACCGATGACGGCCTCAATAAACCAGGTTGGGCAGATGGGGTTGTCTCCTTGGAGGTTAACGACAAACTCCGGTTTTTCGGGCATGGAATGCGCCAGTTCTACAATGCGGTCGGTTCCGGTGAGGCAGTCGGGCGAAGTCATCATCGCTTTCATATTATGTTGGTTGCAAAAGTCGATAATGCGCTGGTCATCCGTTGCGATAACCGGTTCACATCCTTCAAACTTGGCGGCAGCTTTTAAGGCGTTTTCCCATACGCGGAGCAACATTTCCTTGCCGGCTATTTTAGCCAAAGGTTTGCCCGGAAAACGAGTGGAGCCGTAACGGGCCGGAATACCGATAAGAGTTTTCATCTGAAAGTCCTTTCTAAATTAACCATGATGCTTAATCCTAGCGAAATAGCGTGTAAAAGGCAAATAAATAAACTAAGATATACATCTTGCGATTTAGAACTTGGCAATCTTGCCAAATTGATTATACTTGAAAACAGGTTTGGGAGGAAGATGATGAAATATCCTATACTTGTACATGAGTTTTCATTTAATAAAATCAAAAACGGAAGCCGAAAAGTCGGGGTACATCTGCTTGATAAAAAAAGCCAGCGGGTTAAACTGCATGATATTCTGGAAATGCATAACCGGGCTAACGGCGAAGTTATCGAATGCGAAGTGAAGGGAATCGCGATTTTTGATAATTTTAAAGACTTGGTCGAGGCCTTGTCGCCTCAGGCGCTGGGGTATGACAGCGAAGAGGAGGTCTTAATTCGCTTAAATCGGATGTACAGCATAGATTTGCAGAGGGAGCTGAATGCGGTGGCTTTTTTTATTGCGCCGTCGTTTGTTAATATGCGGCGATTGGACCGCGGTGCACTGGAAAGAGAATAATTAAAAAAATTCCTTGCAAATTGAAACAGAAGTCATTAATAAAGAATTGTTTTAAAAAGTTTACGGATGAGTGGCAGAGAGGCTGAATGCGCGCGACTCGAAATCGTGTATACGGGGTGACTCGTATCGGGGGTTCAAATCCCTCCTCATCCGCCAATTAAAAAACGCCCTAAATAAATTGGGCGTTTTTTTGTCGGATGAATCCGTTCAAACATCGCCGCAGGCTTGTTTTCACGGGGAGGGATCCGAGTTTTCATAGTTTCGCCACAGTCGCTGCCGCTTCCTTTGCTTAACGATGAAAAGCTAGGGATACGCGTCAAAAACCTGACGTTGGTCAGCTTTTTGCCTCTATCCCGGCTCCTCATCCGCTATTTTGATTAAAAAGACGCTTGAAAACAGCGTCTTTTTTCGTATCCGGTGGAAACACGGGCTTTGCGGACGGTTGACTTTGGTGAAATGACTATGGTAAGCTCGTTTTATGTTGGAAGATGCAAAATTTTCGGCACTTACATACATTGCCGATTTTGGGACGAGTCACTTCAGCGAGAGGAAATTATGGAATTAGTTAGAAATATTGAAAGATCTATAATAGCATACAATGCAAACGATTATGTTGCAGCTTTAAATTTTGCCACACTTGCTGTAGATGCTACCGCTCAACGATTTTATAAGACTTCCATATCTCGTAATAAATATAAGAATTTTATAAGAAAATATTATTGGTTATTAGAGCGTTTTACAGGATTGCCAAAGAATGCAATAACACAAAAATATCCTAATATACAACTATTCGATGAACATAACTGTAACATAGGTGGTGAATTAGGCTCGGATATTGCAGATATTATTTATCATATCTTTAGATGTAATATACATCACGGAAAAGGTATTCCTTTGAAATATCAATTAACCCCTAATATGGGGCTTTCTAATATAATGCTAATAGGAGAAAATAATGATGTGGTTATGCTTCCGGCAACATTGATAACAGGCTTATGGGCAACTTGTTTGTTTTGCAAAAGTAATTCAGGATTAGGAAAAGATAGTAATTTTTACATAACATTTGATAGTTCGGTTGTAGTATCTTGTGATGTGCAGATTAACGAAAAAGATAAAATTATTCAATTATGTCCATTAATTAAAAAAGGATGTGTGTTGAAATTTGATTTAGCAAAATATTTTGGAAAAGAAAATGAAATAAAGCAAATTTTTTCTACAATACCACAGCAAACAGCTATTAACAAAAAAATATTTTCTCAAGGTGGTAAATATTCTCTAAAAGTTGAAAGAAAATATATTTGATCGTTTTATAATATTTTAGAAAATATATGAATCTTGAATTATTATTTATTAGCAATAGTTTGTTTCTCCGTTCCTCAAAGCTCAGGTTTTTAGAGGCGATTTCGAACAGGGTTTGCAGGTTGATGGTTTTAATAGTTGTGGCAAAAAACTTTTTTATTTCGAACATATTTTTTAAAAATTGAAAGGTACATTTTCCGAATTTTGAGGTTCTAAAACTTTGTTCAGGACAAGCTCTATAAGTCCTAATGCACGAAAGAAAAGGTACTCTTTGGTGCGGTCGTCTTTAATTTCTTTTACTCCTTTTTCAAAGTGTCGAATTTGATAGTTATTTCCAATTTGTGTTAATTCTCTAAATTCATTGTTAAAGAAATCGCTATTTATATCATCGGATAGTAATGTTATGATAGTAGATATTGATTGTTTCTTGTCTTTGTTGGTTAGACTTTTTGTTCTTTCTAAAGCATCCCATATTTTTTCTAATGCAATTTGTTTATTTCCTTCAACAAAGGATTGTTTGGCTTGGGTAATTAGGTCGTTTAAATGATAATCGGAGGACGAGCTGTTTTTGTTGAAAAGAAGGTCATTTTTTATATTGAGGTTAAAGATATCAGATAAATTAACGGTTTTTGTTCCGTTTTCAAGAAATTCTCTAAATCCGTTTTTAGCTTTTTCTATTTCTTTTGTTTGCTTAAAATATTTTTTCTTAAAGAGTCCATCTTTGATGATGCGATATATTACTGTAATATTATTTTCTTTTAATCTTTCAGCTATCCATTCATCATTTGGGCGACTAGTATCTCCTATATAATTTCTTATATTAGCTGGAAGTTCTAGCTCTTGAAAGAAATACTCAATTTCATTCTGAGTTCTGCGAGGGAAATTTTTGTTACTTCCGGTTATCATCTTTGCAATATCTAAGTCAAAATCTATATTTTCAAACCTATTTTTTAGAAGTTTTAGTATTTCTAAGTCTTTTTTATTTTTAGATACTTTCATCCCTTCCTTTAAATCGAGTAAAATCGCTGAAACCTGATTAAAAGGAGTAGAGGGAATGTTATGAGTAAGTGGTATATGAATATTTTTTAGTCTCATACAGGTATTAGGGTTAGATACAGATGAAATTTTACTGATGAAGTTTCGTAGAGCTTTTTCTTTTGCTCTAGGTGGAAAATTGATGGAGGCTTTTAATTCGTTCAGCTCTTCTAAAAAAGTTTGTATCATTGAATTTGTTATCATTTGAGGGTCTTCATACAGCTAAAGTTGTTTGTTTTGTATTACTTCCAAAGTATATTTTTTACATTGTATTATTACAAGTATTTTATCGAAGATATTTTCTTGCTTTTTAGGAAGTTCTGAGAGTGGTTATCATATCATAACCAAGGTGCCGATAGTGATTAATATACAGCCGACGATTGTTTTTAGAGACAAGGTCTCGTTTAGAAACACGACGGCCAGGATGACCGTCAGGACGATGCTGAATTTATCGACCGGTACGACCTGGGATGCGTTGCCGAGCTGCAAAGCTTTAAAGTAGCAGAGCCAAGAGGCGCCGGTTGCCAGTCCCGAGGCAATCAGGAACCACCAGTTTCGTTCGGAAATTTCGGGAAGCTGTTTATAGGTTCCGGAAAACAGCACAATTCCCCAAGCCATAATCAAAATTATAATCGTTCGGACGGCCGTAGCCAAATTGGAATTTACGCCATCCAAGCCGATTTTGGCCCAGATTGATACCAATGCGGCGAATACGGCTGACAAAAGTGCGAAAATGAACCACATTTTTTATTCCTTTTTTTATTTCTTTACATTTAACGGCAGCGTTATATCAAAAGTTGTTCCCCGGCCTAACTCGCTTTCTACGCTGATTGTTCCTCTATGAAGTTTGACAATGGTTTCTGCCAGCGATAAGCCAAGTCCCAGCCCTTTTTGATGGCGCGATTTTTCGGCTTGCCAAAAGCGGTCGAAGATATGATTCAGGTCTTCTTTTTTTATGCCTATACCGTTGTCTTTTATTTGGATTTTGACAGTTGAGTGTTGTTTGGTCAAGGATATGATGATTTTTTTGTTTTCAGATGTGTATTTAATGGCATTGTCAAGCAAAATGCAGAGCAGCTGTTGTATCATCACTTTGTCTGCGACAATTTCGATGTCGTTGTCGACGCCGGTTATGGTGAAGGTTTCGGGAGGGCATAAACCGGAAACGGATTTGACGACAGAAATCGTCAGCCGGTTGATGTTAACGCGTTCTTTATGCATAATGGCGTTGGAATTGTCATATCGGGCAATAGCCAAAAGCCGGTCCACCATATCGTTCATCTGTTGTATTTCTTCTTTTATTTCCCGGATGGTATCCTGTTTATGGGGATTATATTCCAACAGTTCGGTATATGAGTATAAGATGGTCAACGGAGTACGAAGTTCGTGTGCGGCGTCGGAGACGAACTGTTTTTGCTTTAGGTAGCTTTGTTCTATGTATTTCATAGAGCGTGCGGCAAAAAAGCTACTGGTAAGGTATGCGACCAATATCATTATAAACGCCGCACTCAGAGCTATTTTTATATAAGCCCGGGCATTTTTGCGTACGGGGGTATAATTGGCGAGAACAAATATTTCCATATTGCGGGAGGGGGAAAGCTGCAGCTCGTCCTTGATGAGAATAAAATACCATTTTTGTTTGTTGTGCTTTATGTTTTCGTGATAGATTTTTCCGAGCTTATAGTTTTTGTTCAACAGCCGTTGTTCCAGTCGTTCGGCGACGGCAGAGTTTCCTGGTTGTTCCGCTCTGATGATTTTTTTATCGGCAAACCAGTAGGTAAAATTATGAAGGGTCGTTATATCGGTGTTGACTCTGTGGATTTCCGGTTCGTCTACGCCTTTGCGAATCGTCTCCCTGGCTTCCCAGAGTTCTTCCGTAAGGTAGTCGCGCAGGCTGTCTTGCAGCATTTTTATGCCGGTATGTCGATAGGCTATATAACTGGCTGCAAATCCGATAAACAAAATGCAGGCAATTATGACGGTATATTTTAAAATCAAGGCTCTGCGGATTTTTTCTATCATGATTTTATTTCCATTTTGTAGCCAATGTTTTTAATCAGCTTTATTTCAATTTGGGGAAATTTTTTCAAATTCTTACGCAATGTATAAATGTGCGAATCCAGACTTTCCATATTCGTATCGATTTTGTCGCTCCATATTTTTTCAAAAATGGCAGTTCGGGGAAGAATGTTGTTCAGGTTTAGAAAAAGCATTTCAAAAAGGGCGAATTCTTTTTTGCGCAGGTGCAGCTCTTGTTCGTTGCAGCGAACGGTATTGAGGTCTCGGTTGATTTCAATTCCTTCCTGGGCGTAGATTTGGTCGACGAAGGGTTTGTTTTTGCGGCGGCAAACGGCATGGAGCCGGGCAATCAATTCCTTTATTTTAAACGGTTTCACGATGAAGTCGTCTGCCCCGCTGTTCAGGGCCCGGACGCAGTCATCCAGTTCTCCTTTGGCCGTTACAAAGACAATGCCGCCCTGAAAACTGTATTTGTTTCGCAACAACCGGCAAATTTCTATGCCGTTCATTTCCGGCAGCATCCAGTCGAGAATGATGACGTCGTAACAAGCTTCCCGATTGTCTTGTATCAGCATAACGGCTTCGGTGCCGTCCTGGGCCCAGTCTACGGAACATTTTTCATACGTTAACAGTTCCCGGGTTGCTTTACCGAGTTTTACGTCGTCTTCTACGAGCAGAATTTTCATTTTGTCTCCTTATCTTGTGCAACAGCATCATATTGTGAACGGACGTCAAAAGTAAATGAATTTATTTCAAATTATTTTCAAAAATTTCAGATTTATTTCAGTTTGCACCTTTATTCCTCCGATAAAGTTTGTTGTAACCGGGGAGTAACCATATGTCTGTCGTATTGTCGAAGTCTTTGAAAACGGAATTATATCGTAAAGCGGTACATTTAAGCTCTTTGTGGATGTCGTTGTTTATTTTGTGGGCGGATCGAAACGTGAGCATTGTCACTTTTTCATTGCTGCTGGCGTTGAATTTGATTGTCGAGTATGCGGCATATCGCAAAACAGCCGTCGTCGGGGATTTGTTTCGCAGAATGTTTATCCGAACCTTGCGGAATCGGGAAGTGTGCCGCGAGCGGTTTGTTCCCAGCGGTTCGGTGTATATTTTGGCGGCGGCGCTTATCGTTTCGGTTTGTTTTACTTCCAGGGCCGCAGCGGCGGCAATGGGTGTGGTGCTGGTGGCGGGCACTTGTGCGGCGTTGGTAGGCAAGGTTTGGGGAACTTATCGTTTTTCCAACGGCAAGTCCATTGAAGGCGCGGCTGCTTTTTTCAGCAGTGCGGTTTGGGTGATTGTTTTATTTTTTCCGACGGTTTCGCCGCTGATTGTTTTTACGGCAGCGTTATTGGCTGCAGCAGCGGAGTTTTTTGAGAAGGAAACGGGAATCGATGATAATTTTGCGGTTCCGCTGGTATCGGGATTTGTGCTTAATTTAATTTCTTTATAAGGTATGCGACATATGAGCAAGACAAAGTTTATCCTAAGTTCGACGGCATTTACGGCGGTTATCAGCGCTTATTTTTCTTTTATGCTGAACATCAAGTTTTGGCAGTTTGCTTTTGAGCGAATCGAAATAAGCAATTTTACGGTTGCAATTTTTGCCATGACATTGCCATTTTTTATTTTTATTCCGTTGTTTTGGTTCTTCAGCCTGATTGTGGTGCCTTATATCGGCAAGCCGTTGATAATGCTTCTTTTGGTTTTGTCGGCGGCGTCCGATTATGCGCTTCAGAATCTGGGCATCGTTATCAATTCCGACATGATACGCAATTTTGCCGAGACTAATCTGCGCGAAGCGACGGATTTAATAACGCTGCATGCCGTTTTTTACGTCTTGATTGTCGGGGTTATTCCCGCAGTTTTGGTTTATCGTACGGAGATATGTTTCCAGACTCCGGGACGGGAAATCCGCAACCGGCTGATTTGTTTTTTTATCGGCTTATTGTCGGTTGGTGCCATTGCTTCCGTTTCATATAAGGAATATGCGTCTTTCGGTCGCAACAATAAGCAGGTCCGTTATTATATCAATACGTTTAACTATATTTATGCAGTGGGCCGCTACTATAAGCGGGCGATGGATGCCGGACGAAAGTTTGTCATCCTGGACGATGCACCGTGGATTGTCGCTGATACAAAACGCAAGCCCAGAGTTATGGTCTTGATTGTCGGCGAAACGGCCCGGGCACAGAATTTTTCGCTTTACGGTTACGGTCGGGAAACGAATCCGCTGCTTTCAAAAAACAAGGAGATTATTACCTTTGGCGACGTCAGTTCGTGCGGAACCGCGACGGCAGTTTCTCTGCCTTGTATGTTTTCGCATCTGACCAGAAAAAATTTTGACGTTACGGATGCCCAATATACACAAAACCTATTGGATATTGCCAAGGCTTCAGGTTATGACGTTTTCTGGAAAGACAATGACGACGGCTGCAAAAAGGTGTGCGACCGGGTAGGTAAAATCGATGCCAAGGTTGGCAATAAACAGCCGTATTGTTTCGGAAGTTATTGTCATGACGACATTTTGCTGGACGGGTTGAATAGTCGTTTGAGTGCCGTTACCAAAGATACGGTTATCGTTTTGCATATGATGGGCAGCCACGGTCCGACCTATTACAAGCGTTATCCGGATGAATTCAAACGTTTTCAACCGGCCTGTGATACGGCGAATCTTCAAGATTGTTCCCGTGAGCAGATTATCAATACCTATGACAATACGATTGTTTATACGGATTATGTCGTTTCTTCAGTTATCGATGTTCTCAAAAAACATGGGAATCTGCAAAGCGGGATGCTTTATGTTTCCGACCACGGGGAATCGCTGGGAGAAAACAATATTTATCTTCACGGGTTGCCGTATGCCTTAGCTCCGGAAGAGCAAAAAAAGGTGCCGATGGTATTATGGCTGTCGGAGGCGGCGCTTCAGTCTTTAAAACTGGACCGGGCCTGTTTGGAACGTTATGCGGCTTCGGAAAAGTTTTCGCATGACAATTATTTCCATTCGGTTTTGCGGATGTTGTCAATAAAAACGACAGTCTATGATGCCGGTTTGGACGTTTTGCAGAAATGTGTCAAAGGCTGATGCCGTGTCCTTTCTTTCAGAAAAAATTTGGGTAATGAAATAGGATTTAGGCCGGGTGTCAGCGCGGTTGACAAAAGGTGAATCACGATATACCCTGATGAACATCAGAAGCTATTATTAACTTTATAAATTTGTAATATGGAAAATTATTTTATCAAGGTTGACGGCAACCAGGTTGCTTTCGCCTCAGGACAAGATGACAAAAATCCGTTGTGCGTAAATTATTTGGCAAAGGGTTTGCTGGCAATTGACAACAACGTTTATGTCCGGAATGACGAGAATCGTTTTGAATATCGGGGCAATGTGGAACAGACCGCCGTTTTTGAAGATGAACCGGGCTGGTTTGTGTTGGCTAAGGAATTGTATTTCTGCAATGAGGAGGGCAAAGTATGCAAGGTCTCTCCATCTGCTTATTGGCAGCGTCTCACCAATATGTGGTATAATGAAGCCAATTTGATTATCATTGGCAACAGCGCCTATTATTTGTGGTGGCAGGAGAAAGCTCCCCGGCGGATTTTTCAAAAAGCGGAACTCGAATTAATCGTTGTAACGGATGAATGCGAGTTTTGGCATCTCAAAGGCAGCGGAAGCGTCGTCAAAAAGTTTAAAGAGGAAGATTCTGCCGCGCAAAAATACGAATATTACGGGCCAGGCTATCTCCGGCTTAAAGACGATTTGTGGCTGATGGGCGAACATCTTTGGCAGGCCAAGGACGGAAATTGTTTTGATTTCGGTTATTACGAACGAGCAGCCGACGTTCATTATGATGAGCATCGTGACATCATTTCCGTCGAGATGGGATATTTTGACACTGAACAGCGCGAAGATTTGCGCTATACCGATTATTACATCAAAAACGAATTTGGTTTTTATGTAAAGAAGGAGTGGTAGTCGAATGTCGTAAACAAAAGGGGTTCTTTTGACAAAGAGCCCTTTTCGTTTGTCTGCGTTTTTTATTTTTCTTCCAGTGCGCCTACGATTTCTTCGGTGACTTTTTTGGCGTCGCCGTAGAGCATAATGGTGTTATCCGCATAAAACAGCGGATTGTCGACACCGGAATAACCGCTGTTTAGTGAGCGTTTAACAAAGAAAACGGTTTTGGCTTTTTCCACGTCCAAGACCGGCATACCGTAAATGGGGGAGCCCGGATCGGTCTTGGCCAGCGGATTGGTTACGTCGTTGGCTCCGATGACATAGGCAACGTCTGCGGTGGCAAATTCCCGGTTGATTTCTTCCAGTTCAAAAACGTCTTCATAGGGAACGTTCGCTTCGGCGAGGAGGACGTTCATATGTCCGGGCATACGTCCGGCCACCGGATGGATGGCGAATTTTACTTCTACATTATAAAGATTATGTAAATCCTGTGCCATTTCTCTCAGTACATGCTGTGCCTGGGCAACGGCCATACCGTATCCGGGGACGATGATGACTTTGTTTGCATTTTCCATAATAAAAGCGGCATCTTGCGGATTTCCCGCTTTGGCTATTTTGGCGTTTGCATCGTCATCCGCGCGGTGGGACGACGTTTCGGCTCCGAAACCGCCAAGCATAACGCTCATTAAAGACCGGTTCATTGCCTTAACCATAATGTATGACAAAATGGCTCCGCTGGCGCCGACGATTGCGCCGACAATAATCAGCAGCACATTGTTGAGGGAGAAGCCAATTCCTACGGCAGCCCAGCCGGAATAAGAGTTCAAGACGGAAATGACAACCGGCATATCGGCGCCGCCGATGGGAATGATGAGGAGGAACCCCAATACGATGGCCAGTCCGGTCAGCCAATAAAACATTTCGGTATCGCCGTTGATTACGAAAATGACACATACGGCAATGACCGCAATCGCCAGGAACAAGTTAAGCAATTGCTGGCGCGGAAAGACAATCGCTTTGGCCGGCATAAGTCCCTGGAGCTTGGCAAAGGCTATCATAGAGCCGGAGAAAGCTACCGCACCGATAATCAGGCCTAAAGACGCCTCGGTTCTGGCTTCGGAACCGGCCAGAATTTCGGCCAGGGAAATAAATACGGCAGACAGTCCGCCCAATCCGTTGAATGCGGCAATCATTTGCGGCAGGGACGTCATTTTGACTTTTAGGGCAAAATAGACACCGACCATGGCTCCCAGGATTATGACGCCGATGGTCAGGGCAATATCGCTGACCAGCGGAGAATATAGCGTAATGATAATAGCGATGGTCATGCCCAGCATACCCAGCAGATTTCCCTCGCGTGCGGTTTTTGGGGAGGCCAGTCCGCGAATGGAGAGAATGAACAAAACGCTTGCCAGCAGATAAGAAAAAGGAAGCAGCCATTCAAACATTATTTTTTCTCCTTTTTCTTAAACATTAAGAGCATTCGGTGCGATACGGCGAAACCTCCGAAAATATTGACCGCAGCCAAAAAAACGGCAACCAGTCCTAAAATTTTCGGGGTATCCATCGTGGAGACGCCGGCCGTTATCAGGGCGCCGACGATGACGACGCCGGAGATTGCGTTGGATACGCTCATCAACGGCGAGTGCAGTGCAGGGGTCACGCCCCAGACCACAAAATAACCGACAAAGCAGGCAAGAACAAAAACGGTTAAAAGCATCCATAGACTCATATGCCTTCCTCCTACATTAAAAGTTCGCCGCTTTTGGCGACGCAGGTTTTACTGATGAGTTCATCATCATAATTAAAGACAATCTGTTTGGTTTCTTTTTGGTACATCGGCGCCAGAAAGTTATAAATATTTTGCGCAAACAAACGGCTGGCAGAAACGGGAAGTTCGGAAGCGAGGTTGCTGTTTCCGACAATGGTGACGCCGTTAACGTTAACGGTTTGATTGTCGAGGGAACCTTCAACGTTGCCTCCGTTGGCGGCTGCCATGTCGATGATTACGGAACCGCGCGGCATATGTTCGATCATCCCCCGGGTTATCAAAACGGGAGCCTTTTTGCCGGGAATTAACGCCGTTGTGACGGCAATGTCGGTTTTGGCAAGCTGTTCGGCAACGGCAAGCTGTTGCTGCCGGCGGTATTCGGGAGAGGTTTCCTGGGCGTAGCCGCCCGAGGTTTCGAAGGTTTCTGACGTTTTGACCTCAAGAAATCTGGCACCCAAAGATTCGACCTGCTCTTTAACCTGAGGACGTACATCGGATGCAAACACCTGAGCGCCGAGCCGTTTGGCCGTGGCAATCGCCTGCAAGCCGGCGACGCCTGCGCCCAAAACGAGAACTTTGGCAGGGGAGACGGTTCCGGCGGCAGTCATCATCAAAGGGATGGCGCGGGGCAACAGGTTGACGGCATTGATGACGGCTTTGTAGCCGGCAAGATTACTTTGTGAGGATAAAATATCCATACTTTGCGCCCGGGAAATACGGGGGAGCATATCGAGAGCAAAACAGGTCAGGCCTTGTTTTGCAAGTTCGGCAACACGGGCGGGATGGGCAAGCGCCTGAAAATTGGCGATAATTGTCTGGCCCGGCTTCAGCAGTCGGTCTTCGTCAGGGAGGGGCGCCCATATTTTCAGAATTATATCGGCATGCTGATAAGTTTGCGCCGCATCGGGCGCTATTTCGGCTCCTGCTTTGAGATAGTCGTCGTCGTCGAATCCGGAAGCGGTGCCGGCTGAAGTTTCTATTTTAACCTGAAACCCCCATTCGCTGTATTTTTTTACTTGTTCCGGCGTTACGGCAACGCGGTTTTCGCCAATGGTCGTTTCCCGGGGAATGGCAATAATCATTATCTGGCCTCGTTTTTTAACTTTATGTAAAACTAAGATAAATATAATGCTGCCAGATTTAATAAACAATAAGAAATGGATTTTTATGAGAAAACTGCTGCATTTATTTTTGATGTTTTTCAAAATAGGCTTGTTTACTTTCGGAGGCGGCTATGCGATGCTGCCGCTGCTGCAGGCCGAAATCGTGAAAAAGAGGCGCTGGGCGACGGATGAGGAACTGCTTGACTTGTACTCCATCGGGCAATGCACGCCGGGCATTATTTCAGTGAACGTTGCCACATTTATGGGGTACCGGCAGGCCGGCATCGCCGGAGCCTGCGCCGCTACCCTTGGCATGGTGATGCCGTCGTTGATTATTATCACGCTGTTGGCGGCGGTGCTTGACCGTTATATGCACAACCGTTATGTCAGTTATGCCTTTGCGGGAATCCGCATTTGCGTCGTGGCATTGATTTTAGACATCATTTACGATTTGTGGAAAAAGGGAATTACCGATTATAAGGGAGCGGGGATTTTTGCGGGTGCTTTGCTGCTGCTCTTGGGCTTCAATTTGTCTGCGGTGTGGATTGTCATATTGGCCGGCATTGCGGGACTGGGGCTGAAAGGAGCTGCCGGAAAATGATTTATCTGCTTTTGTTTTATGAGTTTTTTAAAGTTGGTTTGTTTGCCATCGGCGGCGGTTTGGTTACGGTTCCCTTTTTGTTCGATTTGTCGGCAAAATACAGTTGGTTTACCACCAAAGAACTGGCAGACATGATTGCAATTTCCGAATCGACGCCGGGGCCTTTGGGCGTGAATATGGCTACTTTCGGAGGATTTCATGCTGCCGGAATTTGGGGCGGAATCATTGCGACTCTGGGGTTGGTTACGCCTTCGGTTATCGTTATTATCATTGTGGCCAAGCTGTTGGACAAGTACCAGTGCAATATCCGTGTTCAGCGGATATTAAGCGGGATACGCCCGGCAGTTATCGCCTTGATTTTGTTTGCAGGGCTGCAGATTGCCAAACTGGCGATTTTTGACGTTAAAACCGCAATCGTGTTTGCAGTGTTTCTGGGGATGATTCATTTTTGGAAAAAAAGCCCGATATTTTATCTGGTATTGGCGGCATTGGCCGGGATTGGCCTGCAGCTGTAAAAAAATAAGGCCTCTTATACAAAGAGGCCTTATTTTTAGAAATTTGAAGCTTAAATATCCAATGCTTTGCGGTAGGTTTCAAGAAGAAGCTCCTGCTCGTCGCGGTCGGCAGCGTTCATTTTGCGCAGTTTGATGACCGTTTTCATAATTTTAACGTCAAAACCGGCAGATTTGGCTTCTGCAAAGATATCGCGGATATCGGAAGCGATGGCGGCTTTTTCTTCTTCCAAACGTTCGATACGCTCAATCAGGGAGCGCAGACGGTCGACGGCTATTCCGCCTACTTCGGGGTTAGTTTCATCACTCATTTAAGAATCTCCTTAATTAAAAACGGGTTGTGTTGAAACTAGCAAAAATGATTGTTTTTTACAAGTAGTAATTTTTGTGATATGAGGGATGAAAAATAATAGCTTATTAACTTATTCTCGTATATAGTAAGCGCAAAAGAATCTTTTAATTTTAAGGAAAATTAATATGCCTCAGGATACTCATACTAAAATTCTTGCGACCATAGGACCGTCTTCGGCTACGCGTGAACAAATTGAAAAACTGATAGACGCCGGTGCGGACGCTTTTCGGATTAATTTCAGCCATGGCACGCATGAAGAGCATAAAGAGAGGGTCAAGATTATCCGTCAGCTGGAAAAGGAAAAAGGCCGTTTTATTTCCATTCTTGCAGATATGCAAGGCCCAAAACTGAGAGTCGGCGTTTTCAGGGAAGACAAGGTTTTGCTGAAAGAGGGGCAGACGTTTGTCTTGGATATGAGTCCGGAGCCGGGAGACGACAAACGCGTGACCCTGCCGCATAAAGAAATTTTTCAAGCCTTGCAGCCGGGAGACGATTTGTTGGTTAACGACGGGTATATCGTTTTGCATGTTGAAAGCTGCAACGCGACTTCTGCCGTAACCAAGGTTAAGGTCGGCGGTTATATTTCCAGCCATAAAGGCGTTAATCTGCCGAATACGCATTTGCCGATTTCTGCCATTACCGAAAAGGACCGTGAAGACTTAAAGTTTGCGCTTAAGCTCGGCGTAGACTGGATTGGCTTATCCTTTGTGCAGTCTGCGGAAGATGTCCGTGAAGCCAAACAGCTGATTGACGGCAAAGCCTGGTTGATTTCCAAGCTGGAAAAACCGAGTGCAATTGATGAACTTGACGAGATTATCCGGCTTTCCGACGCAATTATGGTTGCCCGCGGCGATCTCGGCGTGGAATGTCCGATTCAAACGGTCCCCGTTTTGCAAAAGAAAATCGTTTCCGCCTGCCGCCGATATGCTCGTCCGGTTATTGTGGCAACTCAGATGCTGGAATCGATGATTAACAATCCGAATCCGACCCGGGCAGAGGTTTCCGACGTGGCTACGGCCGTTTATGACGGTGCCGATACGGTTATGTTGTCGGCGGAAACTGCGGCCGGAAAATATCCGACGGAAGCGGTCAGAATGATGCATGGCATCATTTCTCAGGTTGAGGCAGATCCGTTGTTCTTTGAGATGATGCAGAATTCCCGTCGTCATCCCTGTGCGGCAGGCGAAGCTGATTCCATCACCTATGCGGCCAGCGAACTTTCTTGCGTTTTGAAGGATGTTAAAGCCATTGTTACTTATACCACCTCCGGACTGACAACTTTTCTGACGGCTCGTGAGCGTCCGTATTTGCCGATTTTGGCTCTGACGCCGGATTTGGAGGTAGCCCGCCGGTTGGTTTTGGTTTGGGGGGTGAAGCCGTTTATCAATAAAGAAAGCTTCAAGAGTTTTGACAAGGTTGAAGATTGCGCAGTTAAAACGGCGGTTGACAACGGTTTTGCAAAAAAAGGCCAACATATTATCATTACTGCAGGATTTCCGCTGAACGTCAAAGGACGTACCAATATGCTGCATACGGTTTTCATCAAATAAACGAATCGTTGGAAGACAAACAAAGCCCCGGGATGTTAAGTCCCGGGGTTTGATTTAAAAGGCAAGGACACAACGAACTGGCTTACTGGTATTCTTATAGTAGCCGTTTTCTATGTTGCCGTCGGACGGTCTGACGATCCAAGCGTAATGATTGTAGCCGTTGTAGTTGCTCTCGGATGAAGACCAATAATAATTTGACGCAAGTCGAGGTTTAGACAATTTTAGCAAACCAAGGTTGATTGTATCATAGTTATCTACCATCGCTTTCAACTCACCCGCTGCCGGCAAATACCAGCCGCTTGAACCTTTGCCGCTCGATACCGCTGAATACGTATGACAATACTCTGCTGCCGGATAACTATACTTCTTAACATTATTGTTCTCATAATTTACGATACACATTGTATTCGAGTCTCCATTCATATCCGTCGCCGCACCTGATGAATCGCTGTAATTGTTTAAGCAGGAAACATCTTCATAGCCGCTTGACCAGGTTTTTGAAACCTCTGTCAGCGAGACCACAAATCGAATACCGTCTTTTACGTAAGCCACAACACCAATCGGCGTCTTGTCATCTATTACACTCTCTGATATCGTACCATCTGAATACACTATTGCCCCCGGCACTGCTGCGCTTGTGTCGTCTCCGCCTCCCTGCGGACAATAGAGCTTGCTCTGGTCAAACGGACACTTCAACGCCTCCAAGCCATCACAATCCGTTTCACTCTTCGTAAAGCCCAGCGTCTCGCAGCTCGGCGGCGTCGCGCAGGTTTGTGCTGCTGCGGCTCCCGACGCTGCAAGGCTTCCCAGCATACTTAATGTGGCTATCAGTTCCTTTCTCATCTCTTTTCTCCTTTCCTTGCTCTTTACTGCCACCAGCAGCGCAATGCTCCCTCACACCAGTAATTATCCAAATCTACCGCCGTGTCCTTACAACCGGTTACGCAGTAAAGACCGGTACAATCTTCCCGGCGGCAGACCGAATGCGCCGGACATTCGCTCAGTGTGCACTCGTACAAACATTTCTTACATTCGCTGTATTTTACCGTGCTGCCGCTTTTGCACGTCTTCGCTCCTACCGCCGCGCCGTACTCGCACGTCGTATAGCCTTCGCACGGATTTTCCTTGATTTTGTATCTTTTTCCTTCACAGCTGTCGCAGCTCCCGTTTGATACATACCCATCGGGTATCTCATCATAATCGTAACCGCTGCACATATTGCAGCACGTACCGTAATCCGTATCATATTTGCAACGGCCACCTTCTTCCAGACGCCAGCCCTCCGGGCAGTCCTTGGTATAGCCGGTACACGCTTCCTCAACGTCGAGCTTGCAGTCTTTATATTTGTTTCCGCTGCCGTCGTTACACGCCGTCCCTTCCGGATAATACGGCGGCTGACAGTTGCTGTCCGTATACTTGTAATCTTCCGTACAACGGCAGTTCTTGTAACAGCTCAGCGTATTTGTCACAAAAACGTATTCTCCGGTTTGTCCCACGCCGCAGGAGGACTGGTAACCGTAATCGCTGCATCGTTGTTCCTTGTCGCCTCCGCCGGGCTCATCCGTTGAGCCGCGTTTGCTCATATGGTTCTGCCAGTCCGGCAGCCACCAGGTTGCGGCTACCTTATATTCAGTACCGGGCTCCGAAACTGAGGCGGTGTGTGTATTAATGTGGGGAATGTGGTCGCTGAGAAAATTTCCAGCGGCTTCTTTCAATGGCATCATGGTCATCAGACAACCCGCTGCCAATATGCTCAACTTATGTATTCTCATCGGCCAAATCCTTTTTCGTTTCGGAACCCGTGGGGAAGTAGCTTTCTATTCAACTTCCTTATTGTTGAGAATAGCATATCTTGAGTTTATTATCAATAATTATTTATACCCTATAGACTAAAAATTTAAGATATCCTTAGAATTTCAAGCCTTAGAGCAAATATATCAGTATTATTTGGTTATAACAAACAACCGTTAATTGGTATATAACAATAGTAAACATAAAAACTATTAATATATACCTAACAAAGTATACAATTGGCAGAAATTATTTTTCAGCTTTCACTTGTATAATTTCATAAAACGTCTACATTGAAACATATCAACCCTGCAAGGAGAAAAGAAGATGAACGACTGCCTGGAACAACTTGCCGAAAAAAGACGCTCCATATACAATCTGGGGCGCCGGCCGGTTATGAATGAAGACGAAATCGCCGAACTGGTCAGACATTGCGTCAAATTCAGCCCCTCTGCGTTCAACTCCCAGCCCTGCAGGGTAGTTGTTTTGTTTGGCGCCGATTCGCACCGTTTGTGGGAACTCACCCTTGCCGAACTGAAAAAAGTCACCCCGCCCGAACGCTTTGCCGCTACGGAAGCAAAAATCCGTTCCTTTGACGCAGGCCTCGGCACAATTTTGTTTTTCAACGATTCGGAAACCACCGCAAACCTGCAGCAGAAATTTCCCTTATACGCTGACAAGTTTCCCCTCTGGGCAGAACAAGCCTCCGGCATCCTGCAATATCTCATATGGACCTCGTTTGCCGAACATGACCTCGGCGCTTCGCTCCAACACTACAATCCGTTGATTGACGACGCGGTCAAAAAAGCCTGGAATCTCCCCGAAGGATGGAAACTTATTGCACAAATGCCTTTCGGCTCGATTGAAGCTCCCGCAGATGCCAAAACGTTTATTCCGGTTGAAGAGCGCGTCATCATCGTAAAATAGCCGATAGGAATTTACTCCTTAACATAAAATTAATCATTTTGTCCCTATTCTGTAGCATAACAGCAATAAGGACAAGCTATGGAAAAATCTACATTTATCGGATTGACAATGGGTCTTGCCGCCGTCGGCGTCGGTATGGCTCTCAAAGGTGCCGATCCTCACTCTTTAATTAATCCTGCTGCATTTCTCATCATTTTCGTCGGAACCGCGGCGGCTATTTTCAACGCTTTTCCCATGAGCGAAATTCGCAAGTTTCCAACGCTCATCCGCATTATCTTCACCGGCACTAAATTCCCTTCCAAACAAGAAGTTCTCGAACTCTTCGTTTCCGTTGCCAAAGCTGCAAAATCAGAAGGCGTCATGGCTATTGAAAAACGTGCCAATGAAGTTGAAGACCCTTTCATCCGTTCGGCCATGACCATGGTTGCCGACGGATTCAACGGCGAATTTATCAGCAGCGTAATTGATGCCGAAATCAAACAAATGGAAGAACGCCACCGCTCGGGAGCCTCTATCTTTGCCCAATGCGGTATGTATGCCCCCACCCTCGGCGTGCTCGGCGCCGTCATCGGCCTGATTGCGGCACTGGGCAACCTCTCCGATATTGACAAACTCGGACACTCCATCGCCGCCGCTTTCGTGGCTACCCTGCTCGGTATCTTCACCGGATACGTCTGCTGGCACCCCTTTGCCAACAAACTGAAACAAATCAACGCCCAGGAGGTCGAAATCCGCAAAATGGTGTTGGAGGGGGCGCTTGCCCTTCAGGAAGGAGCGTCGTCTCTGGCCATGGAAGCCCGCCTGCAGGCATTCATCCCCCTTTCCGAACGAAAATCGCTGCGTGATGCAAAGGATTAACCCATGGCAAAAATGGTCAAAAAGAAACCGGATACTCCCCCGCACGAAGAACATGCCGACGAAACTTGGCTGATACCATATTCGGACCTGTTGACGCTCCTTTTGGCCTTGTTTATCGTTCTGTTTGCATCTTCCAGCCTGGACAAGGACAAAGCGGCCCAAATTCAATATGCCTTGGCCGCCGGCTTTAACACGCTGCCTCAAGACAAACTCAGCGGCACCATTTTGAACTTTTTGCAAGACGCCAAAGACCTCCGGCTTGAAGACGACAATGTCATCATTGCTGCCGACGCCGAGGGCGCCACGCTGGAAATCAACAGCATCAGTCTTTTTGCTCCCGGAAGCACCGCAATCCGTGAAGAGGCGGTTCCGCTCCTGAACAAAATCACCCGCCTGCTCGACAGCAACAAATACCGCCGTCACCGCATTGTCGTAGAGGGTCACACCGACGACACCAACGAAGGCGATCCCAAACTTTATCCCTCCAACTGGGAGCTTTCGGCAGCCCGAGCCGGTGCCGTGGTCAGAACAATGAAAGCTTTGGGAACCGACGAAAGCCGCTTCAAAGCAGTCGGTATGGCCGGAATATCTCCGGCGCATCCCAACCTTAATCCCTATGGCGAACCAATCCCTGCCAATCGTTACCTAAACCGCAGGGTCATAATCCGAATTGAATTTTAGAGCTTGTCCAACGGTGCGTCTTTTAACCCGAGCCGCCCGACAAAAGGCAGTTTCAAAGCCGGACGATAGAAATCTATGCCGAAATTGAGCCCCAAAATGTTCAGCTCGATTCCTTCTGCCTTGCCCAGCGTAATTCCCAGCGCGCCGTAAACAGAAAACTGATAACCGGAACCGCTTTCGCTGGGGCCGAAAAAGCGGCCGTCGTCAATCCAGTCTTTGCCGATGGCGTGCGGAGGCAGTTCAACCGTCAGCTCCGGAACATGACGGATAATATGAGAAACGAAAGTGTTGCTGTTGGGGCCGGGCCAAATCCGGTAAACACGGTTATAAGGATATTCCGCCACCAGTTTTTTTATCTGCGTTATGGCTCTCTCCGCCTTCTCGCCCCTGAGTTCTTCAATCAGTTCCGGCTCGGCGCCGAACCATCTGCGGTCAGGAATGTCTTTCTTGACGGAAACCGCCTCTCCGCCCCGAAAAACCCGATATCCCATCACCTGATAAGTCTCGTAATAATCAGCGTCCTTTTCCTTGGTTGCAATCCAGCTGTGAACCGACAGCCAGCCTTTCCAGTTGATTGTCCGCGCGGCATAAACCTGAACCACGGCCGCTTTCTCCTCTTGCGGCAGCGGAGCCAGACCGGCACTGCTGCGGTCGGCTTCCCACCATTTTACCGGGCGGTAGAACAAAACCATGGCCAAAACAGCTGCCATCACCAACAATCCTATTCTCAAAAATTTTTTCCGTTTAAGCATCATCTCTTATATATCCGTTTAATTGCAAAATAAAAGCCCCGGTCTGCGGGGCTTTTGTTCCGCCTAAGCATTTGGGTTGCGCCTTAGCTTCACAATTGAGAAGAACATTCCCGCAAACAAAATCGAAAACGTAATCGCCAGTGAGTGAGCCGGCTGCAACTCAATTCCGAAATACGGCAGAAAAATCTTCAGGCCGATAAAAATCAACACGACGGACAAAGCCTGCTTGAGATAAACAAACTTGTTTACTGCCGCCTCCAGCAAGAAGTACAAGGCACGCAGCCCCAAAATGGCAAAGATGTTGCTGGTGTAGATAATAAACACGTCTTGCGTAATCAAAAAGATTGCCGGAATGCTGTCCAATGCAAAAATAACATCCATCGTCTCAATGATAATCAGAGCAAAAAACAACGGCGTAATATAATGATGTCCGCCTTTTTTAATAAAGAAATGTGCCCCGTGAATCTCATGCGTCACATGAAACATTTTTGACACCAGCTTATACAGACGGCTGTCCTTCAGACTTTTGGCTTCTTCCTTGGCCGGCAGAATCATCTTGACGCCGGTGTACAGCAAAAATGCCGAAAAAATATACAATACCCAATGGAATTGACGAATTAAAGCGTCACCGACCAAAATCAGCACCGCACGCATCACAATCGCGCCCAGAATGCCCCAGAACAACACCCGGTGCTGATACATCCGCGGCACTCCCAACGTGGTAAAAATCAGCGACATAATGAAAACATTGTCCAGAGACAAACTCTTTTCCACCAGAAAACCGGTAAAAAACAGCATTCCCTTGTCAAAGCCCTCTTCATACATCACAAATACGCCGAAGACACAGGCCGCCAGAATATAAACAATACAAACCACCAGCGTATGCATAAAATTCGGCACTTCGTTTTTACGGTTGAAAAACAGCAGATCCCACAACAGCAGAACCAAAACCGCAACCCCGAAAATAACCCACATCCAAAACTCCGGCAACACCGCATGATGCGTAAACAGGTCAACTAACTTTTCCATAGATTACTCCTTTGACAAACTGCTTTTTTTATAGGCTGATTGCCCGCATCTTGTCAACGGCAATTCCCTCTTTATACAGATACAAAAATCCCGGAATGCGGATGCAAACCGGGATAAAATTAAAAGAAGCTAAATTTTAAATTCAACCACACAACGAACGCGGCCACTGCTATGCTTAGCGTAGTAGCCCAGGCTGCCGTCTGACGGTCGGACGACCCACACGATGTTGCCTATGTAGCTGCGGCTCTCGGACGAAGACCAATAAAAAGCATCTTCCTGCAAACAATTTCCGGACAAA
>ERZ780070.329-NODE-329-length-22126-cov-2.725114_pt1 | contig 22126 bp, 26 predicted proteins | sample MGYA00511577_ERZ780070 | MGnify/ENA primary metagenome ERZ780070 (study PRJEB29588, sample SAMEA2162530) | human gut metagenome | biome: human gut; feature: human-associated habitat; material: faeces | place: Denmark | collected 2008/2010 ...
AGTTCAAGAGTATCAAATAAAGTATTTGAAATTTTAAAATAATGTGATATAATTAATTAGTATATGAAAAAAAGGAGGAGTTACTAATGGCAAACGGAAAGAAAAAAGAAGCTAGAGGACATGTAGCTTTAGAATGTACTGAATGCAAAGAAAACAAAGGTTTATCAAAAGAAAATTATTTTGTTTCAAAAAATAGAACAAATACACCAGATCGTTTAGAATTGAATAAGTATTGTCCTACTTGCAAGAAACATACAGTTCACAAAGAAAAGAAGAAATAAAAAGATTTAAAGGTGAATTATGAATAAAATAGTTGTTAAAAATGTTTCTAAAGCATATAAAGATGTAAAAGCTTTAGATAATATAAATTTAGAAATTTTAGAAAATAAAATCACGGGGCTTTTAGGAACTAATGGTGCTGGTAAATCAACATTGATTAAAATTTTGACTGGTGAGATAAAACCTGATAATGGAACTATATCAATATTTGGCATTGAGATAAAAAATATTGATGAAATAAGAAAAATAGTTAATATATCTCCTCAAGAAAGTGCGATTATATCTAATTTAACAGTATATGAAAATTTAGAGTTTTTTGAACATTTATATGGTATTAACGATGCTATGCTTATTGATGATATCATGGTGCTATTTAATCTAAAAGAATTTAAAAATAAACGTTCTAAAACATTATCCGGAGGCTATAAGAAGCGCCTATCTATTGCAATTTCGCTTATAACAAGGCCTAGAATCCTTTTTCTTGATGAACCAACATTAGGATTAGATATTATTGCTAGACGCGATTTATGGCACATTATAACGAAAATTAGTAAGTCAACAACAATTGTTTTAACATCACATTATTTAGAAGAAATTGAATCCTTATGTGAAGATGTAATAATTTTGTCGAAGGGTCATGTTGTATCAAGAGGAACTGTAAATGATATAAAAAAACTTTCAGGTTGTGATTCATTTGAGGATGCATTTGTAAAGATTGTAGGTGAAAATGATGAAATATAGAGCATTATTAAAGAAAACATTTTATGAAATATTAAGAGATCCTATTGTATACATTTTTTGTTTATGCATTCCAATTGCTATGATTTTCCTTTTTGCAATAATAAATCATTATACAAATGGTGCAACACAAATATTTGAAATGAAATCTCTTATTCCTGGTATAATTGTTTTTTCTTTTTCCTTCATTACGCTTACTTTCTCTTTAACTATTTCTAAGGATATGAAATCAGCTGTGTTAAGACGGATATATATAGCCCCCATTAAAACCCGACATATTTTAATTTGTTATTTAGTTGTTGGGATTGTTGGATCCTTTATTCAAGAGATTTTGGCTATTTTAACGGGATTTATAGTATCTTTAATTTTAAAGACAACGTATTTTAATATTGTAAGTGCTCTTATGTTGATACTTGTGAATATTCCTATTTCATTAAATTTTATTTTTTTAGGTATTATACTTGGAATGTTACTAAGTGATACTGCTGCACCTGGAATTTCATCAGTTTTAATTTCAGCATCAGGAATACTTGGTGGTGCTTGGATGCCAATTGAGTCAATGGGTGGATTTATGATTGCATCAAGCTTTTTACCCTTTTATCCTGCTGTATATTTGGGACGTTTTGCAACAGGTGCTAAAACGGTATTTAATGAGCCTTATAATTTTAATTCTAGCAATTGGTATTACTTATTGGTGCTTATCTTATATATGGTAATTTTAGGCTTTCTCTCAAGTGTAATTACACAAAAAAAGCGATAAATATTCAGTATAAAATGGGTGAAAATTAAAAAAATAGAAGAAAAAAATAAGTTTTTGGTTAAGTGCTTACTTAACTTTTTTTATTGATTTCACATTAAATTTAATCTGATTATGCCTCTTGAAAACGTTTTCATGCAAGAAGATTCAAAAAAAATTAAAAAAAATCGTAATTTTTGACTCTTTATTATAATGGAGGTGTAAAAATGAAAAAAATAAAAAAGATCTTATTTTCATTAGCTGCAGGGGTTATTGTTTCACTTCAAGCTTTAAATGCTTCTGCAGAAGGATTTACAAAGCTTGATATTGGTGTTGGAAAAACAATAATATCCTATAGTGACATTAATTATGGTCAGTATGAAGATGGTGATTATTTTGTCAAAACAACTGGTGCATATCCTATCAAAAAGGATGAGATATTTGTTATCTATGGCTCACAAAATTTTATTGGTGATTTTAATGATGTATTACCAGTTAGCTATACAATGTATTATGATGACGGCCCATCAGAGGATTTAACGACAAACTGGCAATTAGGTGGATGGTATGCAAGAGCATATATTCAAAATAATTCAGGCAAGGATGGTTATGTTGAAATTACTGATTTTGGAGTTCCTAAAGGAATGTTGTCTGATGATGTTATTGAAGAACTAGATATGCGTCGTGTTTCACAACTTGATGAATGTAATTTTGATGGCTTTTCAGCTTTTGCAGGAACTTCTGAATATTATACAACAGATAAAAGTTATACTTTAGTTACTTCAAATGAGGTTGAATTAACAAAAGAAAAAATTATCGAAAATTTTTATTGTGTTGATAATGGAATGATTATAAGAGATATTACAGTCACAGATTGGAATTATGAACAAAAGGCTGGTAATTATTATGCTAATATTTTTGCAAGAGATCGTTCAGGAAACTATAAAGAATATAAGCTTAATATTATGGTTTATGAAAAAAGACTTGCTCAAATTCTAGGACCAGACGAATGTGATATATATTTATCACAAATAGGTAATTTTGATATTAATCGAATCTTAGATGAGTATAGTGGTGATTATTATAATCAATCATATGAATTGGCAATGAGTGATGATGATATTAATTTAATCTATAATCGAATGAGCTATCCAAATAGCTTCAATGTTGAAATTGAATGTGAATTTGAAACCGGTGACGTTATATATAAAACAATTACGATAAATATTATTGATGACATTCCACCTGAGCTATTTGTAAAAAAGGCCGTTTATTTAACCGAAGAGTTAAGTAAAATGACAAATGATGAAATTATTATTATGGTTATTCAAGCACTTCGTGAACAAGGTGTAGAAGCAAGCAGTGTATTACTTTCTGATGAGGCGATTATTCCAACTGAAGAAGGTGAATATAAGCTTGATTTTACCTATGTTGTGGAGGGAGAAACTAAAAATGGTGTCTTAAATTTGAATGTTATTGACTCTAAAAATTTTGATCCTATTTCTAAGACAATTCTTACAGCTTCAAGCATTACAAGAGGCTTTGACAGTAACGAGCTTTTAAAATTGATTGGAGACAAGCTCTTAAATAAAGGTATTTCTTATGATAATCTTAAAATAACCTCAGATTTAAATAAGATTCCGTCATCTGCGGGTGATTACAATATTTCATTTAGTTATGATAGTGAAGGTATTGAAAAAGAAGGAGAACTTCATTTAACCCTTGAGGATGCTAAAGAAAGCGATGGTATAAATCCTATATTCTTCATTATTGGTGGAGTTGCTGTAGCTGGTCTTTCTATATTTGTTTTTGTTAAGACTAAGAAGCGTCGTCGTGTCTAGCACTTTTAATTGATTTATGCTATAATCACCTTATCTTTAGGTAAGGTGATTTTTATGTTTAATGATACTATTTGTGCAATTGCAACTCCTTATGGCGTTGGAGCAATTTCAGTAATTAGAGTTAGTGGAGATGATGCCATTTTTATTGTAAATAAAGTGTTTAAAGGAAAAAGCTTAGAAGAAGCTAAGCCTAATACTATTCATTATGGGTATATAATTGATGGTGAGGACATAATTGATGAGGTAATGGTAGCTGTTTTCCATAGCCCCAAATCATTTACGGGTGAAAATTCCTGTGAAATAAGCTGCCATGGTGGTATTTATAATACAAACCGTGTTTTAGAGACAATTTTAAAAAATGGAGCGAGAATGGCCGAACCAGGAGAATTTTCAAAAAGAGCCTTTTTAAATGGTCGTATCGACCTTGCTCAATCTGAGGCGATAATGGATATCATTAGCTCATCAAATGAATTAGCGCTTAAGGCTTCTATTCATTCCTTAAGAAAGGGTACAACAAATCTTATTAAAGCTTTAAGAGAAAAGCTTTTAGATTTAATTGCTAAAATAGAAGTAAATATTGATTATCCAGAATATGATGATGCAGTGGTTATGACAGATGAAATTATTGAACCTGTCGTAAAAGATTTAATTACTGAAATGAAGGATATTTTAAAGCATTCACGTTTAGGTGTTATGGCTGTTAATGGAGTTAAGACTGCTATTGTAGGTCGTCCTAATGTTGGAAAATCATCGCTATTAAATATGCTTCTTGAAGAGGATAAGGCTATTGTTACTGATATAGCTGGTACAACAAGAGATATTATCGAAGGTGAATTAACCCTTGGAAATGTGACCTTGAAGCTCATTGATACAGCTGGCATTAGAAAAAGTACGGATGTTGTGGAAAAGATTGGTATTGAGCGTTCTAAGAAGGCTATTGATGAATGTGAGGTATGTCTTTTAGTGCTAGATTCATCACACCCTTTAGAGGAAGAGGACAAGGAGCTTTTAAAACTAACCGAGTCTAAACAAAGAATCATTATTTTTAACAAAACGGATTTACCAAGAAAAATTAATTTAGATATACCACATATAGATATTTCAGCTCTTCATTCTGAGGGAATAGCTTTGCTTGAGACGGCTTTATTAGATATAACTAAAATAAATGAATTTAATGCTAATGATAATAATTATCTGTCAAATACAAGACATGTGGCATTAATGAATAAAGCTTTAGATTCTTTAAAATCAGCATATAATGCATGCCTAAATCACATTGATGTTGATATGATTGAAATTGATATTAAGGATGCTTGGTATAAGCTTGGAAGTATTATTGGGGAGGAATCACCAGAATTATTAATTAATGAGTTATTTTCTAAATTTTGCTTAGGTAAATAAATTTCTGTAAAATTGGCAATTGCATTGCAGAAAATACGTAAATATAATTGCAAATTTTAAAAAAAGGTGTTTTATGATAAAAAGAAAAATTGAAGGTATACTTGAAAATACAATTAAGCACTGTTCAATAACCTTACTAACAGGTCCTAGAGCTATTGGCAAATATACTTTGCTATATAATGCATTTATAAATAAAGGCTATTCTTATGTTTCATTAGATGATTCATTAGAGCTATCAGCTGCAATTACAAATCCTAAAACATTTTTAGAAATGCATCCTACTCTGCTTATAATAGATGAGGCTCAAAAGGCTCCAGAGCTTTTTCTCGAGCTTGAAAAAATAGTAAATGAATCATGGCTCAAAAATGGGAATAAAAAAAGTAATGGATTATATATATTATCAGAATCTCAAAGACAAAAACTTTTAAATACATCGTAAGAGGATTTTTCCCTGTTTTATATGATGATTTGAATATGAAAACACAGTTGATTAGTTTTATTTGTATGATATGTTAAGGTTTAATTTAAATTTCTATGTGAAATTAAGTTAGACCTTTTTATTTTACATAACATATTGTACAAATAGTTTTTTAAGAAAATAAGTATAACTAAATGTACAAACTATTTGTGAATTGATGGATTTAATAGATTTAATATATAATAAAATTGTGTTAAGGCTTTAACAAAAAATAAATGGATAAAAAAAGATAAAAATAAAATAGAAAGTTAATAAATATGACAAAATGGAGGATTATTTATAATGTTAAACGAGATGTATTATTTTAAAGAGGATAAAAGTGCTTTTTCAAAAAGATTTGAAGAATTAATGAAAAAAAATAATTTTAAATTAAATGACGTTGTAGAAATATTTGAAGAAAAAACAAAAACTAATAGTTATGAATTGATAAAGAAATGGCGATATGGAGAGAGATTACCTGATATAGAAAGCATTTCGATATTAGCAGGGATATTTCATACGACAATGGAAGATTTGTATCTATCAAATTCACATTTAAAAATAAAAAATAATCGTTATTCTGATATTTTTAGCTTTGATGATGAAAAACTTGATTTATTAAACGACTTTTCAAAAGAGGGTATTAAAACAAAGCTGGAAATAAATAAGGATGACGGTATTAAGATACTTCAAGAACAAGCTGATTTTATCGAGGAAATTAATTATTTATTACAAAAGAAGTTGTTTTCATTTTTAACGAGTATTGAAGAAGCAAAATTGAGATGGTGCTTTAAATATTTTATTTTAGATAGTGATTATAAAAAAATAGAATATGATATCTTTTGGAATGAAATCAATAAAAATATGATTAATAAGATGGGAACTGCTTATAAATACAAGATATCATATAGCGATATGAAGGCAGAATATTTTGAATTTAAGAAAAAAATTATATTCGCGCCAAATTATAAATTTGTATATAGTTATGATTTTGTAAATGACTTAAACGATGAGATGGTAATAAAAGCATATCTTGCTAGATATGATGAAGTATCATTAAATGTATTGTATACAGATTCTGATACAAATCCAAAGGTGAAAGCTATTTTGAAAAATATGGGATGTAAAAAAATAAATGGATGTTTATTTGAAAGTGATATTTTGTCTAACATTGATAAAATGGATTATTTGGATTATTTAGGAAAAATTGACGAAAGGAGCAACGACTAGAATGCAGGAGCAATTAAATCATATTGAAGAGAAATTAATAAAATTAAGCAATCAAACAAAAAAAATATCAAAAGAATGGCGTTATATTTTGCTAAACTTGAATTTAAGAAATAAAACGATAGATGATTTAAAGGATATATTTGGCGTATCGCAAACAGCAATAAATAAGTGGAAGAATGGAGAGCCAATTGCCAGAGATAAGAAAATTTTTCTTGCAAAAATGTTTGGTGTTACTTTAGATGAGTACTATGAAAATATATGTGCAGATGATTTATATAATAGCTTGGTATATAATCTTGAACAAATTATTGATATCCAAGATTATAAAAATTTAACTTATTACGATTTAAAAAAATTATATGAAGCTAAGAATGAAATCCGTGAATACATTAACTTTGTATTATATGGCAAAGGTGATGAAAAATTAGCCGAAAATGAATTTGATTATCTTTGTCAAAAATTAAAAGCTAATTATGAGGATAATAATGTTAGAAAGGCTTTAAATTATAAGAATTTAATTATTTTAAAAGAACAAAATAATTTAAATGAATTTATATATCACACAATAGATTTAACAAGAATTGTTTTATTAAGTGAAAATATAAAAGGAATTTATTTGTTATTAAATAAAGAAGATTTAGATAATATATTAATATTATATAATAAGCTTTCTAAAGAATATGCTACATTTGATAGTGATAAATTAGTCTTAGAAACATTATTATCTATGGGCGCATCAATAAACAAAAATAATAAATTAGAATATAAAATTACTTTTGATTTTTATAAAAAACAAATGAAACAAAAAATTATAAAAATAGTTGATATGGAGGAATAATAATGGCAAGCGTCACACAAAGAATAAGTGAGATTAAACAACCTAGGGGAGGATTTATTAAACCATCTGCGTTTGAAAAAATTGAATATAATGATGATTATGAAATGGAAAATGAAAATATTTCCCCAATTATTGTAGGTTTAGCAGTTGATTACTTATCAAGATTTATGATGTTGGTAAAGAAGGGGAATAAGAATTTAATATCGATACGAAATAAATCATTTGAAATATCAATTAAAGGATATAAAAATAAGAAGCAATGTGTATCTAGAAATGAGATAAAAAATGATGAAAAATTAGGACTTGATATTGAATCGTTATTAGAGAATGTTAAAGGATTAGATGATGAATCAATTATTTCAGCCTGTAAGGCAACTACTTATGATGTTTGGTATCGAAATCCTTTAATGGCAGAGGGAACTAAGAAGGCGATTGATACTAATCCTAATGAAGAAACAATTGAAAATATAAGAGTAATGGTAAAAAGAAGCTTAACTTTTTTTGAAAAGTATGGCCCTATTGTTAAAGATGGAGTTACTTTTGATGGCGGTTATAGTAAAACAGTTGATGCAGGAGATGGAGACTTTTTAACAAAAGATACTTTATGGGATTTTAAGGTTAGTAAAAATAATTTAACAAGTAAGCATACATTACAACTTTTAATGTATTGGATTATGGGGCGGCATTCAAAGCAAAGTATTTTTAATTCTATTGAAAAAATAGGTGTTTATAATCCTAGAAAAAATGTGGTCTATTTGTATGATATGAATAAACTTGATTATGATGTCATTGAATTTGTTGAAAAAAATATAATTTGTTATAAGAAATAAGTATAATAAAAATAGTTTTGTCCAGAGTGATGTAGATAGGTGTTTACCTTAGATTTTAAAAAGCAAATAAAAGAGTCTTTGTGACTCTTTTATTATGTTTATAATAACCTATAACTGATTTTTAGGTTATTATCTTTAGCTTTTATATTAGCAACGCTTCCACAAATAATAGGAATTTGGGGCTTTAAATGACCAAAATCAGCATTGATTATAATTGGTACATTTAAGTCATTTAAAACATCTAAAACCGCATCATCCATTGTAAGTCCTATAAAATCAGTGTTATATTTAAGAGGACGTCCAAAGATAAAGCCTTTAGCATTTTCAAACCAACCACAGCGTTTCATTTGAAGTAATGCAAGCTTTAGATTCCATGCTTCAAGATCACAGCCTTCTAAAAACCAAATAATACCATCGTCCTTATATTTGGCATTAAATTCTTTAACTTTATCGTAGGGTGTTCCAATAAGATATGTAAGACAATCAATACAACCACCAAGAAGACGACCTTCCATTTCAATTTTATTTTGATTTAAAACTAGCTTTTTAACAGTATCATAATTATATCCAACATAAGGATTATCTTCTGTTTTAAGGCTTTGAAGCTCAAAATGAGAATAGCCTTTGAATTCAAGCTGGTTACCTTTTAATAAATCAATTACTTTTAAAAGACTTAAATCAAGCTTTGTTTGTCCAAATTCGGGAGCACATGGTCCATAAATAGTTGCTACATCACATAAGGTTGTAAGAGTGAAGGTTAGGTTTGTGTTGTCAGAATATCCCATAAACCATTTGGGAGTACTTGTGGCAATTAAATTAAAATCAATATCATCAAGAATTTCATTCATTAAATTACCACCACCAACGGAAAGCAGAAGGCTTGAATCACTTAAATAAGCATCGGTAAACTCCTTAGCACAAAGTAAATTTGTATTAGACCTAAAGCCAATCGTATGATAAATATTAGGTCCTTCAGTAATTTTAAAGCCTAAATCTGTAAAATGCTTAATGGCCATTTTAAGCCTTGAGGCATAGGGTTCAGTTGTGCAGCCAAAGCTTGGGGCTATAAGGCTAATTGCATTTTCTTTTTTATTTAAAAATTGTGGGTATTTCATTTTATCACCAAAAAAATTATAGCAAGCGCTAATTTGAATGTCAAATTTGTCTTTCTAATTGACTAAATAAATGATATAATTTGAAAGAAAGGATTGATTTCATGTTAATAAAAAAAATATTTAATTTTTATCATAAAAAGCCCCAAAAAATAGTCGATGAATTAGATGAAAATTCAGCTATTAAGGTTTTAGAAAGATATGACATTAAGCCATATGATGATTTAAAATATAATTTAATATATGCTCATGATGAGCTGCTTGTTGATGATGAAAATATAATTATCGCAGCTAGAAAATATAAAAAATGCTTGCTTAAAATATGCCTTGTGCATAATTTTGAGGCTTTTAGTAATTATAAGCTTGATAATGAATCCCTAAAGCAATATGCGGTTGCAAAGGGCTATTTAGAGGAAGCTAAAATGGAGGATTTTGATACAGAGGCTGAGGCAATTGTGGTTGTTTTTAAGGAAAAGAGTGAAAAAATAAAGCAATATTGCTTTATAAATGCTAAGGCATCTAAAAAATCCTACGAGCAATATTTCATTTATGATGAAAATCACGCACAACTTTTAAGATACCGTGATCTTAAGGATTTTGATACTCAAATGGAGGGCTATAATACAGCTATGTATTTTGACCTTGCCTGTGTTGATAAGGAGGAATATTAATGTTTGGATATAAACCCCTTTCAAGAAGAACAACAATTATTATTACGATTTCTTCTTTTTTAATTTTAGTAGGCTTAATTTGCTTATATATTTTTAAGCTAAATGAGCAATGGCTCATGATTTTAATTATGATTATGTCCGTTGTTACGATGGTATCCTTAAATTCAATGATATCAAAGCTTGTTGTATTTAAGCCTCGTAAGATAAAATATCCTAAGGAATATTATGAGGGCGCTGGCTATACAGCCCTTGAAGCTAGACTTAACCGTTCAGGCTTTAAGATGACCTCTAAGCAATATGGTTCTGGCTTCATTAAAATTGAGGAAAAAACGGCCTATAAGGTTATCCTAATTGAAAATGATGATAGGTATTTTAATCAAGCTCAGTCAAATGATAAGCCAACTAAGGGTATTGATAAGTGTGAGGAATTTGTAGGCTTTGAAATCTTCTTAAATCCGACCGAGGCTTCCTTAAAGCGTCTTCCTGATTTTAGCTTTACAGGAGATAATGTTTTTTATACCGGCTTCTATCTTGACAGAGAAAATAATCTTCTTGTTGAGGCTAATAAAATAGATCCTAAGCTTCATAATGAGTCCTATTTACATTTAAAGGAAATGCTTGAATTAAAGCCTGCATCAGCTCCGTTAGAGGCTAATGGGGATAAAAAGAAGAAAAATAAATAAAAATTGTAAAATTAACTTGCATAAAAGTAAAATCTATGGTAACATAAATCGGTAAAAAAACTTACTATAGTTACCTACAACTATGGCGGAAGGAGATTAAAGACTATGAAAAAAGGTATTCATCCAGATTATAAGAAGGTAATTTGTACTTGTACTACTTGTGGAGCTCAATTTGAAACTGGTTCAGTTTTAGATGAAATCCGTGTAGATACTTGCTCAAATTGTCATCCATTCTATACTGGTAAGCAAGCATTTGCTTCAGCTGCTGGTCGTGTTGAACAATTCAACAAGCGTTACAATTTAAAGAAGTAATTTTGCATAGTGGATCTTAGGATCCACTTTTTCTTTACTCTAAATGGTATTTCAGTTATAATTATTTTGTTTTAAGGATGTGTATTAATATGAATTATTTTAATAATCAAGGCGGAAGAATTGAGGTTATTTGTGGTCCGATGTTTGCTGGAAAAACCGAAGAGCTAATTAGACGTGTTACAAGAATGGAATACGCTCATAAAAGCTTTTTAGTTTTTAAGCCCTTAATTGATAATAGGTATTCACAAGATGAGGTTGTAAGCCATTCTAAATATAAGAAAAAAGCGATTAATATTAAAGAGGCCAAGGAAATTCTTCCTTATGTTACCGATGATATTCAGGCTGTTGTTGTCGATGAGGTGCAATTCTTTGATGAGTCTATGATTGACGTTTTATCTTATCTTGCGGGAAAAGGACTACGTGTTATTTGCGCCGGCCTTGACCTTGATTTTAAGGCTAAGCCCTTTGGTATTATTCCTTCCCTGCTAGCAATTGCGGAGGATGTTACTAAGCTTACAGCTATTTGTATGTGCTGTGGTGAGGAGGCTACACGTACTCAAAGAATTATTGATGGGCATGAGGCCTATGATGATGATCCAGTTGTATTAGTGGGAGCTAAGGAATCATATGAGGCTCGATGCAGAAGATGTCATAGGGTATTACATCGTGGCTAGTCATGAATATTATATGAGTATAGCCCTTAAGGAGGCTAAAAAGGCCTATAGGAAAAAGGAAATGCCTATTGGCTGTGTTATTGTATACAATGATAAAATTATTGCAAAAGCTCATAACATGCGGGAAAAATATCAGTATGTGCTATCGCATGCGGAGGTTTTAGCCTTGAAAAAGGCTAATAAGAAAATGAAATGCTGGCATCTTGAGGACGCATCTATCTATATTACCCTTGAGCCTTGTCCTATGTGTGCGGGGGCGATTATTAATGCGAGGCTTAAAAATGTTTATTTTGGAGCCTATAATAAAAAGGGTGGCTGTGCAGGGTCCTATATTGATTTATTTAAATATAATTTTTCTAATCCTCAAATTCATTATGAGGGGGGGATTTTAGAAGAAGAATGTAAAGAATTATTACAAAGCTTTTTTAAGGGACTTCGTAATAAGGAAAAAGCATAAAAAGGATTTGCTTTTAGGATGAACTTATGATACAATAATTTTGCCTTACTCAAGCAGGGGCGGTGAACCAGGTCAGGATCGGAAGGTAGCAGCCTTAAGCTTAGCTTTTGTTGTGGGTAAGGCGTTTTTTTGCCCTTATAGTTCATCGGTAGAACGCAGCCATGGTAAGGCTGAAAGGTAAGTCCGACTCTTACTAGGGGCACCATATCGAAACAATAGTTTTGATACAAAGGAAAACTGAGTATCAGACCTTTTCGTATACTGAAACTAGGAGTTAATCTCTTAGTTTTTATATTTCAAATATTATAGTATAATAGTAATGAAGGAATGTTTATATTAATTATTAGGGCACTTAGTGACCCTGCTAAAATCTTTACAGCTAGACTGTTATTAAGATCATTCCTTCACTATAGAAATAAGTTAGCTGAGAGAATCTTTGACTCCCAGCTTTTTCTTTTTTGTAGGCATATAATTAAGAAAAAGTTTTTGAAACTATGGACGTTCGTGGCTTGGAGAATAGCAATTTATCTCCTACAAAAAAATGTCCAAATTTCAATTTAATATTTTAATCTGCTTAAATCTAATTGAGAGCATATGCATCTCGTATAAAGCAAACGAAAATAGGTATGTTATTTTATTAAATACCATATTGCTAATAAACTGTCTTTTGATGGTTTAACTATAGTAGGTATTATTTTTCATTTTATATTTTGTTTGTATTTTATAGGTGCGATATTTTTTGAGCAAAAATATAAAAGGTTAGAAATTAAAGTAAATTTAATGTAGAAAGACTTATGCGATAAAAATTAGAATGAAAATTAATAAAGTCTCAATAAAAGATTGTTTTACAACTATAAATTTATGATTACAAAATTCTTAGTATTTTTAGAATTACGATTAAAGCATTTCAAAAAACAAAATAGTTTATATTAAAACAATTATAAAATGTGTTTGTTTTATTTGCTATTGTGAATTAAAATCAAATATAGTAAAATTGTTACATGAGGAGAAGATATAATTATAAGCGAGATTTAATTATATCAGTGGAGAAAATGAATAAGCATATTGTTAAAGCTCTTAGCGATTATAAGTTTGATTTTGAAAAAAACTATGGATATGGAATTATTAATGGATATGAAGTTAATGTTTATAATAGTCCATTTGATGTTGGACCGATTTTTTATTTTTCAACATATTTAAGTGAAAGTAAAAAAAACGAGTTTGTTTTAAAAATAAATCAAAAAAAATTAGCTTTTGTTTATGGATATACATTTGAATTTGGTGTCGCTGTTAAAATTGGTGCATACACCTCATCAGGATTTGAGAAAAAATTTTGTAATGTATTACCAATAATATTTGATATTTTACAAGAATTAGGAGCACTTAAAAATAATGTTTGTCCTCAAACGGGCATCGCATTTGATGATTATGCAAGAGTAGTAGTAATTCCTCAATACAAAATAAAAGTTAAGCTTTCATCAAATGGAATTAAATACATAAATGAAAATTATAATAATTAAACTAATGATTTTAGTAAGCATTTAGTGCTTATTTTAATGATTTAGAACGAGAAGATTGTACAGGAGCAAAATTATGAGAATTTTGGTCTATGGAGCAGGGGTTTTAGGCTGCAATTTAGCAAGGGACTTTTATCGTTCTAAACAAGGTGTAACATTACTTGCACGAGGAAAATGGGCAGAAGAAATTAAGAATTATGGATTAGTATTAAAAATCAATTATTTTTACATACATCAGTTTGTCACATTCCTGTGATAACAGAGTTAAAAGCAGATGATATTTATGATGTGATTTTTGTAGCTATTAGATATACTCAAATTGATACGGTAATCGATATATTATGAGAAAATTAAAGTAAAAATATTATTTTTGTTGGTAATAATACCAATGCAAGCTATACTTCTTCGTTATTAAAAGATAAAAATGTTATGTTCGCATTTTTAGTATCAGCAGGACATCGTGAAAGTAATAGAGTTGTATCAGTTGACCTTAAAAAAGTCACAATAGGTCAGTTAGTAAATGCACAGTCTAATGAAAAATTTATTAATGAAATTTTTGCAAATACAAAATATAATGTTAAATATGAACCTAATATAGGTTACTATCTTTTGTGTCATGCTGCTTTTGTTGTACCTGTAGCATTTGCTTGTTATAAAACTGATGGAAATTTAAAGAAAATTAAGCGAAATACAGCATATCTAAATAAAATGATAGACGCTAATATTGAAGGATATCGTGCTATTAAAAAGGCTGGACATAAAATACTACCAGATGATGATAAAGAATTTGAAGGAAAAAAATAATTGATTGGCTATTAAGCAATTAAAAATGAATTTGTAATGAGAAAACAAAAAGGCAGCTATACATGCTGCCTATTAAAATACACAATCAAATACTTCCTTAACCCATTCATTTGGATAACAAAAGAAGAATGTTTCGTGGTTAAGGTTTTGTTTTCTTATATCAGGATTTTTAAAATGATTTTCATATCTTTTTAAATATTTTTTGCCCATAAGTGTGGCATAAAATATAGGTACCTTGCTATTTTCTTGATAAATCTTCATACCAATTTTAGTAGTTAAATCCGATACATATTGATTATAAATACTTTTCTTGGTAATAAATATTTTCTAATTCTGGTACCATAAATGAATTTAAAAACTCATTCATTTGCTCCTATTTTTTAAGATCAGTTTGTTTAAGATTGTTTAATTCCTTTTGAATTGCTTTAGGAAGAAAACCTGAATGAATAATTTTATAAAGAATAGGCGTGATTATTTTTCCTTTAATAGCCGCAGTTAGCTTATTTGAATGATCTAAATCGCTACTACCTAAAATAATATGATCAATCTTTATATTATTACGATTTAATAGATAACTTGCAAATGATCCTCCAAGTGAGCAACAATAAATAGTAGATATATGACCATTAAATCTTTCATTAATATATTTTTCGATTTTTAATGTTTCATCATCCCTACTTATATATTCACTTTTTTCAGATTCATCAAATCCGTCAAAGGAAGCCACAACTGTATAGAATTTTTCTTGTAGTAAAGGTAAGACCTTATTAAACAAGCTATAGTGGCAACAAGTATCAGGAATTAGTAAAATTAAGGGATCAGAAGAATTTCCTGCTTCATAAAAATTTATAGTTAGGCACATCTAACTATATTACATCATAATTTTTAATAATTGATTTATAATATTAATAATTAATATTTATTAAAATGATTTTATTAATTAAAATATGGTAAAATAAACATTAGAAAGAAGGTATTAATATGTGTACAGCCGCATCATTTAAAAATAAAAATACATATTTTGGAAGGACTTTAGATTATGAGTTTTCATATGGTGAAAAGGTTACAATTACGCCTCGTAATTATCCTTTTGAATTTAGACATTTAGGACTTAATAATAATCATTATGCAATTATAGGAATGGCGCATATTCATAATGATTATCCAATGTATTATGACGCAATGAATGAGTATGGATTGGGTATGGCGGGGCTTAATTTTGTTGGTAATGCAAAATATAATGAAGTTATTGAAGGAAAAGAGAATGTTGCACAATTCGAGTTTATTTCGTTTATTCTTTCTACTTGCAAAAATGTTTTAGAAGCTAAAAATAAAATTAAGGAAATTAATTTAGTTAAAACACCTTATAATGAATATTATCCTGCTGCTAAGCTTCATTGGATTTTACGTGATATTAATGATTGTATTGTTGTTGAAGCTATGGAGGATGGGATTCATATTTATGATAATAAAACGGGATCTTTGACTAATAATCCACCATTTAATTATCAACTTGAGAATTTAAAAAATTATGTTTCACTTAATAATGATGAACCAAACAAAAGCTTTTCTTTTAATGAGGCATTTTATTCAAGAGGTATGGGATCAGTTGGACTTCCTGGTGATTTAACGAGTCAAGGTCGTTTTGTAAGAGTAGCGTATACGGCTCATTTTTCAGTTGCATTACCTGATGAAAATTCTAGTGTAAATCAATTCTTCCACATTTTAGAATCTGTATGGCAAACAAGAGGCTTATGTAAAATAAATGATAAATATGAAATAACAATATATGCATCATGTATGAATCTTAATGAAGGTATTTATTATTATAAAACATATGATAATCCTCAAATAAGTGCGGTATATCTAAAACATGAAAATCTTAATAGCTCTAAGCTTATTTCTTATGATTTAGCTAAAGAATCTATATTTAAGCAAAACTAATTTTGCATGTTATAAAGAATTATGTTAATACTAGTTAAAGAGTGATTAAAATTAGACAATTTATTGTAATAAGAAAAAGTGCAGTTATATGGGATGTCATAGAAGAGCTCAAAAACTATGAGCTAATAATTGTTGATAAAATAAGTACTAAAATAATTGAAGAGTTAAAAGATGTAAATGTTTTACTTATTAGTAATGAAAAAAGTGATTTTAACTTAGCACTTGATCATAATTTGGCTTTTTTCCCTATTATTATAGGTCATGAGTTAGAATCATGGAATCTATTTAAAGAAGAGGCCTTAAAGCTTGTGTTTACAAGCATGTATAAGGTATATCAAGAATCAATCATCGAAGCATTTAAAAAAGAGTGAAAAAATCACTCTTCAAAATTTGTATCATTCTTAGAAATCATTTTATCAATAGGTTCAAAGATGATATAAAACAAAGGAATTGTAATAAATAGTAGCCATAATGGATGCCACAAATTGTAATACATTGCAAATCCACAATAGGCTGCTGTAACCGCAACAGGATAACAAAATGCAGTTATTTTTCTTTTGTAGAAAATATCAAAAATAGAAGGTATTACGGGTATTAATAGAAATAAGAACCAAAAATATTTCCATCCAACATTATCCTTAAGCATTATACCAAGTGTTATATAAGTAGCGGTTGCAAGGATAGTATAGCCACCAGTTATTCCATCCTTAACAGGTTCAAATTTTGCTTTAAATGTTTTTTTAAATGTATCATCATGAATAATACCATTATGATTTATATTGATAGATTCGTTTGAACTTTTATCTTTAAGAAAAATACCATTTTTAGTAATTTGAACTGAATCCTCATCATCTTCAATATATATTCCGTTCCCGTTATTTTCATTATTGTCCATGCTTTGGGTATTTGCATCCTTATTTTCATTAATCAAATCAATAGCTTCATCACCATTTAAAAGCTCATCTAATGTGATGTTATAGATTTTAGCAAGCTCAATTAAATTATCTGTATCAGGCGATGATTCACTTCGCTCCCATTTAGAAACAGCTTGGCGGGATACACCTAATAATGATGCTAATTCCTCTTGTGATAAATTGTGCTTCTTTCTTAGTTCACATAAACGATTTGCTGTTTTTATATTCATAATATAATCCTCCTTATTTGTGACTTTATTATATAAAATAAAGCTATTGCTAACCACCAATTTTAGTTTGAAGTGCCGCAACCATTGGTTGCATAACTTATTATTTAAAATTTTATCATAAATTATATTAAAAGTTAAATTATTAATTGCAAATGATTTACTGACGCTGTATAATTTATACGGGCACTCTAAAGTTCTTCCATAGTGAAGAACTTTTTATTTTTTTTATAAAATAAATATGCAATTTCTAAATTTATTGGAGGAAGCTTATGGCTAAAAATACGAAATTTATATTTGTGACTGGTGGTGTTGTATCATCCTTAGGAAAGGGAATTACAGCCTCATCAATAGGTAGACTGCTAAAAAATCGTGGTCTTAAGGTTTTTATGCAAAAATTTGATCCATATATCAATGTTGACCCAGGTACAATGTCACCTTATCAGCATGGTGAGGTCTTTGTAACAGATGATGGCGCAGAAACTGACCTTGACCTAGGACACTATGAGCGTTTTATTGATGAAAGATTATCTCAGGATTCAAATATTACAACGGGTAGAATTTATTCTAGTGTAATTGAAAAAGAGCGTAAGGGTGAATATTTAGGTGCGACTGTGCAGGTAATTCCTCATATTACTAATGAAATTAAGTCAAAACTAAGAAGCGCTGCTATTTCATCAGGAGCTGATATTGTTATTACCGAAATTGGTGGAACTGTTGGTGATATTGAATCCTTACCATTCCTTGAGGCTATTCGTCAAGCAAGACGTGATTTTGGTTATGAAAATACCTTATATGTTCATAATACTTTAGTACCTTATCTTCACGCTGCGGATGAGCTTAAAACCAAACCAACTCAGCATTCAGTTAAGGAGCTAAGAGGTTTAGGTATTCAGCCAGATATGATTGTACTAAGAACTGAGGTTCCTCTAAACGATTCTCAAAAGGAAAAGATTGCAAGCTTCTGTGATGTAAGAAGGGAAGCAGTAATTGAATGTGTAGACGCACCTATTTTATATGAGGTTGCGAATAATTTACATGCTCAGCATGTTGATGATTTTATCCTAAATCATTTCCATCTTGAATGTAAGGAAGCTGACATGAGAGAATGGAACAAGATGATTGAAACAATTAGAAACCTTAAGGGTGAGGTTAAAATCGGTCTTGTTGGCAAATACGTTTCCTTACATGATGCTTATATTTCTGTAAATGAGGCCCTAAAGGCTGGAGGCTATGCAAATGGAGTGCATGTTACAATTAAGTATATTCAAGCTGAAGATGTAAATGACCTAAATGTTAAGGATTATTTAGCAGATTGCGATGGTGTATTAGTGCCAGGAGGCTTTGGTGAACGTGGAGCTGAGGGTAAAATCGCTGCAATTAAATATGCACGTTTAAATAATGTTCCATTCCTTGGTATTTGCTTCGGTATGCAGCTTGCCTGCATAGAATATGCAAGAAATGAATTTGGTATTAAGGATGCTGCATCAAGTGAGCTAAGACCGGAAACTAAGAATCCTATTATTGATTATCTTCCTGACCAATACGAGGGTATTAATCTTGGTGGTACCCTAAGGTTAGGTTTATATGATTGTCATCTTGCTGATAATACGCTAGCTTATGAGCTATATCAGACTAGTGAGATTAAGGAAAGACATAGACATCGCTATGAATTCAATAATAAGTATAGCTATATTCTTGAGGAGAAGGATTTACATGCCTCTGGTAGAAACCCTCAAACTAATTTAGTCGAAATTGTTGAGATTAAGAAGCATCCTTACTTTATAGCTTGTCAATTTCACCCTGAATTTTTATCTCGTCCATATAAGGCTCATCCTCTATTCATTGGCTTAATTAAAGCCGCAATTAAATATCAAAATAAATAATCTAAGAGCTTATCATTAGGATAAGCTCTTATTTTTGCATCTAATTTGTTATTTAAAGCTAAAATTGTATAAAGTACATTTTTCGACAAAATAACACTTTAAAAATCAGTTATATTATTATATAATAAAATAAAATTATTGATGGGAGTGATAATTATGGGGTTAAGCTTGCTTGAAAAAAATCTACTAGCTCATACCAAGGATAAGCTAATAAGGGGAGCTCGAATTAGCTTTAATGTCGATCAGTGCTTTGCACCGGATTCAAATGCTACCTTAGTATTTTTAGAATTATTAAAGCTTAATGTATCAAAGATTAAGCCTCAATGTGTTATTTATATTGATCATAATACGATGCAAAATGGTCCAATGAATATGGACGATCACATTTTTTTACAGGATTGTGCGAAAAAATACGGTATTATTTTATCTAAGGCAGGTAATGGAATTTCCCATCAGGTTCATTTAGAGCGCTATGCTAAGCCTGGCATAATTACTCTAGGAGCGGATTCACATAGCTCAACTATGGGAGCTATTGGAGCCTTAGGCTTATGCTCTGGCTCACTAGATTTAGCTCTTACGATGTCAAATGGAAGCTATTCTATTATTATGCCTAAAATTATTAAAGTTAATTTAACAGGAAAACTAAAAAAATATTCATCTGCTAAGGATCTAGCCCTTCATTTAGTCTATAAGATGGCCATAAATAAGCATGGAAACTATGTTTTAGAGTTTACAGGAGATGGTCTTAGTAGTCTAAATGTTTATGAAAGAGCTACTATTGCTAATATGTCTGCCGAAATGGGAGTTGTAGGTTCTATTTTTCCTTCTGATGAGCAAACAAAAAAATATTTAGAAGCTCATGGAAGAGCAGATGACTATCTTGCACAAGAGGCGGATAGTGATGCTCAATACGATTATGAATACGAAATTGATTTAGGACAAATTAGTCCGCTTGCGGCATGCCCTTCAAGAATTGATAATGTTAAAAGTGTTGAGGAAATTCAAGGCTTAAAGGTTAATCAGGTTTTAATTGGATCTTGTGCTAATGGTTCAATTTATGATTTTATTTACGCAGCTAATGTTTTAAAAAAATATCCGCTTAATAAGGATGAATCCTTAGCTATTATTCCAGGAAGCAGGCATACCCTAGCCTTAATGATTAAATTAGGTATTCTAGATATATTTGTTCAGGCTGGAGCGAGGATTCTAGAATCAGCCTGTGGAGCCTGTATGGGACTTGGGCAAGCTCCTATGACAGGAGGAGTTTCCCTTCGTACCTTCAATCGTAATTATGTAGGAAGAAGTGGAACTATTATGTCAGATGTTTATATCGTAAGCCCGGAGGTAGCCATATCATCAGCTGTAAATGGCTATTTATCACTTCCCGTTTCTTTGACAAATGAATTAAAAATTCAAAATATAGCTTTACCTCTAAATGATGCTTTAATTGTAAATGAAAAGGAGGATGTAGAGCTTAAGCTCGGACCAAATATTAAACCTATTGCGCATTTTGAGCCTGTAGGCTTTAATATTAAGGCCTCTGTAATGCTTGTATGTGGAAGCGATATTACAACAGATCAAATTATGCCAAGCAGTCCTTCAATTTTACCCTATAGGTCTAATATTGAAAAGCTATGTGATTATGCCTTCTATGATTTAGATAAGGATTTTGTTAAAAGATGTAGAGAAAATAAGGGTGGAATTATTATGGCTGGAGCGAATTATGGCTTAGGCTCAGCCTCTGAGCATGGTGTTATCGCCCTAAGATATTTAGGTATTAAAGCGGTCGTTGCTAAATCATTTTCTTATTTACATAAGCGTAATTTAATTAATTTTGGAATTATTCCTATTGAGGCTTATATTAGTGGAAATATATATGATGAAATTCATATTACAATTGATGATGGAGAGTGCTTAATTGAAAATGTAACGGCTAGCTCCTTCTTTAAAACTAAGCTTGAGCTAACAAATGAGGAATGGGATATTATTAAAAGGGGAGGAATCCTTTAATATCTAAAATAAAAAAGCTATAGAGTAAAATAAATTCCTCAGTGTATGTATTTGCTTTTTCAAAGGTATTTTTAAAATATTTATTTTTTCTTAATTTTTCAAGCTGCTCAGGTGTAAAATAATTCTTACTCATATATAATCAACTCATTTCTTATAATTTTATTTTAAAGCGATAAAAAGACCCTCCAAAGTAGAATCACGTTTTTTAATGTGTCTACTTTATAGGGTCTATTTTATAAAAGGCTACTTTATAGTTTTTTATGCTTATTCAATTGAAATGTTTCTATTTTCAACGCTTGTTGAGAAGACAATTTGGGTAGAGGTTTGACCAAACTGCTGAAGCTGGCCGATAAATTGATCTAGCTCCTGAGTATTAGGGAAGGCTACCTTTATTAGCATTGAATATACGCCAGTTACGCAATCACATTCAAGGACATGTGTATTTCCTTGAATAAAGGGATAAAATTGAGGCTTTAGCTTAGGGTCCATTTCAAGATTTATATAGGCTTTAATTAAATAGCCAAGAGCGGCCTTATTAATTTTAGCACTATAGCCAAGAATAATT
>ERZ780070.343-NODE-343-length-21599-cov-9.432092_pt1 | contig 21599 bp, 18 predicted proteins | sample MGYA00511577_ERZ780070 | MGnify/ENA primary metagenome ERZ780070 (study PRJEB29588, sample SAMEA2162530) | human gut metagenome | biome: human gut; feature: human-associated habitat; material: faeces | place: Denmark | collected 2008/2010 ...
ATAATCAAAAGAGCCGAAAAATATATCTACAAATTAGCAATTCTTACAAAAGTTTCTATATTTATATATGCAAATTTGCTTAATACAGATGATTTAATTCTATTATGTATGTGCGAAGTTTGAGTTAATTTATTTATATAATTATCAATAATGCAAACCTTTAGAAGCCCTCTTTAAGACGTTGTTTTCTTAACTCACTTCTCTTCTTGCCGGCTTCCCATTCTGCCTGTTCACTTAATGAATCTACTATAAGTCTTGGAACTTTCTTTCCTTTTCCATTTTCATTCACTGATACAAGTGTGAGATATGCTCTGTTTACAGGATATCTCATACCATCAAGTCCCTCAACGTAGGTATCTACCCTTACTTCCATCGACGAATTGCCAACATATGTAACACGACCTATCAGAATAACTATCTCGTGCTTGTACACACCTCTTATGAATCTTAAATTATCAACGGACGCAGTAACAACATTGTTCTGTGCATATCTGAGTCCAACTATTCCAGCTACCTCGTCTATCCATTCCATTAATCTTCCACCAAAAAGTCTGTCAGCGCCATTTAAATCTTCTGGTCTGACCTCTCTCATCTGTTCTACTATGGAATCTTCAACTCTCTTTTCCATAATATTTACCTCTTTTCTTGTTATTAAATAGTATTTCCTTAATTTTTATAATTAAATTCTATCTATATAAATCTATATAATAATACCAATCAAAGCTGATTTATTCAATAGGAATGGCAATTTCCGTCACAAATTTATTCGTATCATTCGTCATTCCATAATCAATAAGAGTCATTTCCCTTGAGAAACCATTAACTGTAAATTTGTTTTCTTCGATATATTTCATAAGTTTCTCATAATATTTCGGTGCATCATTATGGCTTCCACAAAAGCGTATGGTTACGCATTTCTGCGCCAGAAGCAGTTGTGTATCTCCATCATATACATCTTCTTTATCAAGGCTCATATAAACCAGATTATAATTTGTGAAATTTTTAGAAACGAGATTTTCCTTTGTAATTCCAACGCCAACTTTACCTAGAAATACCAAAGGTTCTCTTTGATTTTTCACAAGCTTTCTTATCGGATATTCTAAGTCAAGATAGCTTTCAGGTTTTACAGAATCTTTTAACATCACAATCTTTGTAGATGGCATTTTCAATATTCTAATTTTATCGAGTTCAGAATTAACAGCATCTTTTAGCTGCTCAAGCCTATGGTCAATTTTCTTGGAAATGAGATTAAGTTCATATAATTTTCTATCAATTATCTCTTTCTGCTTTAACAATTTTTCTTCCATAACATCAGTATCTCTGTTACTTAAGAATTCCGAAATCTCCGTAAGCGGCATATCAAGCGCCCTCATATATCTTATCGTATTCATTACTTCTAACTGTTTCGAACTATAGTATCGATATCCTGTATTCTCATCTATGTATTCGGGTGCTAAAAGTCCCTCTCGCTCATAATGTCTTAATGTACCCATACTTACATTGAACATTTTCGACACTTCTCCGATTTTAAATAGCTTTTTATTCTCCACAATCATCTCTCCGTATTTATATTCTGTGATGTAAATTGATTTTTCAACAGTTTATATGCTGCTAAACATATTACGACAGATAATATTGAGCCTGCCGGTGCAGCGAGTCCCATTGGTAACAACGTGTCGCTAAAGCATTTAGAAGCAAGATAAGAACCCGGTACCCTCACGCATACAATCGATATAATGTTATGTATAAAACCTATGTATGATTTACCATAAGCTGCAAAATATCCACTAAAGCTGAAATGTATTCCCGCAAATATTGTGTCCCAGATATATCCTTTCAAATACTGTACACCAAGTGTAATAACCATCGCATCCGATGTAAACATTCTCAAAACTGATGATGTACAAAGCTGAACTATAAGTACGACAAATACACCATATATGCTCGTAATAATTGTAGCATATTTAAGCGTCTTAGCGGCTCGTTCATGTTTGCCCGCACCAATATTCTGTGCCGATAACGCTGAAACTGTAGCAAGCATTGACGATGGCACAATAAATAATGCACTGATTACTTTTTCAACAATTCCTACTGCCGCTGCGTCATCAAGACCTCTTCTATTAGCAATAACCGTAATAATTATAAATGCTATCTGTATACAGCCATCCTGAATCGCTACCGGAAAACCTACTTTCAGTATTTCTCCTAATATATTCTTCTTAACCTTGAAATCTTCCTTGCATAATCTGATTCCTGTGTCACGTTTCTTTATTGCTATCAAAGCAATAATTACACTTATAGTCTGTGCTAATGTTGTTCCAAGTGCAGCACCATTAGCTCCCATATCGAAATATCCAATAAAAAGATAATCCAAAGCAATATTAGCTACACAGGCTGTCCCTATGAAATACATCGGACTCTTAGAATCTCCAAGTCCCCTGAAAATAGAACTTATAATATTATAAGCTGTAATAAATGGTATTCCAATAAAGCATATCGCTAAATATCCGGTAGTACCCTTAACTGCTTCCTCTGGTACATTCATAATTCCGACGATGGGCTTAACAAGAATTAGCAATGTCCCTGTCATTACTAATGCCAATATCATAAATAATACGATTGTGTTACCGATTACTCCTGATGTCTGCTTATGATTTCTGCTTCCAACAGCTCTTCCAATCATAACCGTTGCCCCCATAGCCAGTCCCACAATAATAACTGTAAGCATATGCATAACCTGGCTTCCGTTCGAAACCGCCGTTATACTGTCTACTCCATCAAACTGCCCTATAATAAATAAATCTGCCATTCCATATAATGTCTGCATAAAATATGACAATAAATATGGTAATGCAAAATATACTATTGTTTTAAATACACTTCCTGTTGTTAAATTCTTTTCCATTGTACCTGTATCTGTAAAACCAGTTTTCCTCCTTTAGTGATAATTCTATACCAAGATATAATTGCAATGTATAGATTGTAAAATAAGATTTTCTCCTTTAGAGGTGATTCTAAACCTTATAACAGTTGTAGAGTCAATGTTTTAACTCTATTTTGATAGTAATTTATTGTTAACCTGGCTTTCCTTACTCTTTCTTATATTAGAATTTATTTTCAGAACTATCAAATATATTATCACAACACCTAATGCTATAATAGCCGGAATATACGATTCATACCAGTCTGATGATATTACATATTCTGACGGATTATCCGGATTATATTTTACCTTTACCTTTTCCTTAAAATTATCTGCATCACTTAATTTATTAGGTGAGCCCGTATATTTCTGGCCATTTACAACATATTCATATACACCGGTATAGTATACATCACGTTTACCATCTCTATAACTTTCTACCATTTTGAAATTAACAAGAACACCTTCTGTCTCTGAATATCCTTTCGCCTTATGCTTTTCAGATATGGTACAACCTACGCCAATAAGCAGAAATATAATAGCAACTACAGAAATTATACAAAGAGGAATGTATTGTATAAATTTTCTTATTTTACCAACACTTGAAGAATCTGACACATCATTTACTTTACTGACAAATTCATTTGCCTTATTAATTATCTCCTCCGTTTTCATAATCTGTTCACGATTCAATTCATAACCACAAAACCTGCACCTTGTATCTGTTATATCATTTTCGCATCCACAATTTAAACACTTCATACTAATCTCCATTTCTAAGTAACCTGTCGCAAGGCGGTAATGAGAAATTCGCATGAGCAATTTCTTATCCACCATAAAAGCTGTTTGTTTTCACTGTATGATATTATACAATATTTTATATTTATTTAATACCATTAAATATAGAACTTAAGATGTGGTAATGTGGTGATTATGTATAATTTTCTAATCTAAAGCAATAAGGTCTGACTTTTCATACCTATTATGACCTTGTAATTGTTTCTTAAAAAAAGCCCTATGTTTCTCTGAACATACAAAGTTTTCCTCAATCTTTGTATCTATCGTAACATTCCCAACATTAGCGTTTTTACGTAAAACAACTTTTCTCTTAACTGTCTTAACCTCACCAGTATCCAGAAAATGTGCAATTCTATCTGTAAGCTCTATCTTACTTCCCGAAGACGAAAGTCCATTTTCTCTACAAAAAACGACTAACTCCTCCTTTAAATAATAAAAGTTTCTAAATGTCTTACTGTCTATTTCTCTACTTAAATCTGGTCTTGCTGCCATTATCAATTGTTCCCTTTTTTCTATTTTTAGTTTCTTCTACCAATCATTTTTCATAGTTAATTTATTAATATCCTAAATGTGTCGTAAACGAATGTTTTATGATACAAACCTCCAGTTTGTCTTCTTAAAAATCAAAAAAAGACTCCCGAGAAAAATCTCGGAAGTCTCTATTTATATGCTTAATCGCAAATTATTCAATGATTGTAGCAACTTTACCTGAACCTACTGTTCTACCACCTTCACGGATAGCGAAACCAAGACCCTGCTCCATAGCGATTGGGTGAATAAGTTCAACTGTCATTTCTACGTTATCACCAGGCATGCACATTTCTGTACCTTCTGGTAATTCACAAACACCAGTTACGTCAGTTGTTCTGAAGTAGAACTGTGGTCTGTAGTTGTTGAAGAATGGAGTATGACGTCCACCTTCGTCTTTTGTTAATACGTAAACCTGAGCTGTAAATTTCTTATGACATGTTACAGTACCTGGTTTAGCAATAACCTGTCCTCTTTCGATATCTGTTCTCTGAATACCACGAAGAAGAGCACCGATGTTATCACCAGCCTGAGCTTCATCAAGAAGTTTTCTGAACATTTCGATACCTGTTACAACAGTCTTACGAACGTCATCATGAATACCAAGGATTTCAACTTCATCATTGATATGAAGAACACCTCTCTCTACTCTACCTGTAGCAACTGTACCACGACCTGTGATTGTGAATACGTCTTCTACTGGCATTAAGAATGGCTTATCTGTATCTCTCTGAGGATCTGGAATCCAAGAATCAACTGCATCCATAAGTTCCATGATCTTGTCGCCCCATTCGCCGTTAGGATCTTCAAGAGCTTTAAGAGCTGAACCCTGGATAATAGGTGTTTCATCACCTGGGAATCCATATTCATTTAATAAGTCTCTGATGTCCATTTCTACTAATTCAAGTAATTCAGCATCGTCAACCATATCACATTTGTTCATGAATACAACGATGTAAGGAACACCAACCTGACGTGAAAGTAAGATATGCTCTTTTGTCTGAGCCATAACACCATCAGTAGCAGCAACAACGAGGATAGCACCATCCATCTGAGCAGCACCAGTGATCATATTCTTAACGTAGTCAGCATGTCCTGGACAGTCAACGTGAGCGTAATGTCTCTTCTCTGTTTCATATTCAACGTGAGCTGTAGAGATTGTGATACCTCTTTCTCTTTCTTCTGGAGCTTTATCGATGTTCTCGAAATCAACTGCAGAATTTCCTGCAACTCTTGCAGCAAGTGTCTTTGTGATAGCTGCTGTTAAAGTTGTTTTACCATGGTCAACGTGACCGATAGTACCAATATTAGCATGTGGTTTAGTTCTTTCAAATTTAGCTTTAGCCATTTTGCGTAAATCCTCCTTACAAATCTTAATTTTTGCCCTATCGGGCTAGGCTATTTAAAATTATATTGCATAATGCTTATAATTTCAAGCATTATTTTAGCAATTTACTATTATCTTCCTCTAGATGAAATAATAGTATCCTGAACATTCTTAGGAGCCTGTTCATATTTTTCAAAGAACATTGAGTAGTTACCACGTCCCTGTGTATCTGAACGAAGAACTGTAGCATATCCGAACATTTCTGCAAGTGGAACATATGCTTTAACCATCTTACCTCCACTGATGTCTTCCATACTCTCAATACGTCCACGACGTGAGTTAAGACCACCGATAACGTTACCCATATATTCTTCAGGTGTTGTAACCTCAACCTTCATAATAGGTTCAAGAATTACTGGTGCAGCTTTCTGCATAGCATCTTTGAATGCCATAGAACCTGCAATGTGGAATGCCATTTCTGATGAATCGACTTCATGGTAAGATCCATCATAAACTGTAGCATGTACACCAACAACTGGGAATCCTGCAAGTGTACCAGACTGTGTAGCTTCTTCAATACCCTCACCAACTGCTGGGATATATTCCTTAGGAATAGCACCACCAACAACTGTTGATTCGAATTTGAATAATTCTTCTCCGTTGGCATCCATTGGCTCGAAGTGAACTTTACAATGACCATACTGACCACGTCCACCTGACTGTTTAGCATATTTGCTATCAACATCAACTGCCTTTGTGATTGCTTCTCTGTATGCAACCTGTGGAGCACCTACGTTAGCTTCTACTTTAAATTCACGAAGAAGTCTGTCAACGATGATATCAAGGTGAAGTTCACCCATACCAGCGATGATTGTCTGTCCTGTCTCTTTATCTGTATGTGCTCTGAATGTTGGATCTTCTTCAGCAAGTTTAGCTAAAGCTTCACCCATCTTACCCTGAGCATCTTTTGTCTTAGGTTCAATTGCAAGCTCAATAACTGGTTCTGGGAATTCCATAGACTCTAAGATTACAGGATGCTGTTCATCACAGATCGTATCACCTGTTGTTGTAACCTTAAGACCTACTGCTGCAGCTATGTCACCTGAGTAAACCTTATCAATTTCTTTTCTGTTGTTGGCATGCATCTGAAGGATACGTCCAACTCTTTCTTTCTTATTCTTTGTAGAGTTAAGTACATATGAACCTGAGTTTAGTGTACCTGAGTAAACTCTGAAGAATGCTAACTTACCAACGAATGGGTCAGTCATAATCTTGAATGCTAATGCTGAGAATGGCTCTTCATCAGAAGATTTAACTGTTACTTCATTGCCATCTTCGTCCTTACCTGTAATATCAGGTACGTCTGTTGGAGCTGGCATATATTCAATAATAGCATCAAGAAGTTTCTGAACACCTTTATTCTTATATGCTGTTCCGCAAAGACAAGGAATTGCATCACCTGAGATTGTTCCCTTTCTTAAAGCACCTTTAAGTTCAGCAATAGAAAGTTCTTCTCCCTCAAGATATTTTTCCATAATCTCTTCATCGAGTTCTGCACACTGTTCGATAAGTTTATCATGATATTCCTCTGCCTGATCTTTAAGATCTGCTGGAATCTCACCAATAACGATATCGTCGCCTTTATCGCCATTGAAAACATATGACTGCATCTCGAATAAGTCAATAACACCCTGGAATGAATCTTCTTTACCGATTGGAATCTGTATAAGTACAGGATTCTTTCCAAGTTTTGAAATAAGCTGATTACATGATCCGAAGAAATCTGCACCAAGCTTATCCATTTTATTCATGAAAGCCATACGTGGAACGCCATACTTGTCAGCCTGACGCCATACGTTTTCTGACTGTGGTTCAACACCATTCTGGGCATCGAATACACCTACAGCACCATCAAGTACTCTAAGTGAACGCTCAACTTCAACTGTGAAGTCAACGTGTCCTGGTGTATCAATAATATTAATACGATGTTCCGGAGCACCTGCTTTTTTCTTACCATTTTCTTCAATTGTCCAATGGCAAGTTGTTGCTGCGGAAGTAATTGTGATACCTCTTTCCTGCTCCTGGGCCATCCAGTCCATAGTTGCAGTACCTTCGTGTGTATCACCGATTTTATGATTTACACCAGTATAATAAAGTATACGCTCTGTTAATGTTGTTTTACCAGCATCAATATGAGCCATAATACCTATATTTCTAGTTCTCTCTAATGGATATTCTCTTCCAGCCAAGGTTCTTCCTCCTTAAATAATCCTATGCTGCAAAAATGTCTTTAATTCTATAATTAGAATCTGTAATGAGCAAATGCTTTGTTTGCTTCTGCCATTTTGTGCATATCTTCTTTTTTCTTAACTGATGCGCCTGTGTTATTTGCTGCATCAAGAATTTCACCTGCTAATCTGTCTTCCATTGTTTTTTCGCCTCTCTTACGTGAGAACAATGTAATCCAGCGAAGTGCTAATGCCTGTCTTCTGTCAGGTCTTACTTCGATAGGTACCTGGTATGTTGCACCACCAATACGTCTTGCTTTTACTTCAAGAAGTGGCATAATGTTGTTCATAGCCTCCTCGAATACTTCAAGTGCTGGCTTACCAGATTTTTCTTCTACCTGTGCAAATGCACCATATACTATTTTCTGAGCTACACCTTTCTTACCATCTAACATAATGTTGTTGATAAGTTTAGTAACCACTTTATTGTTGTATAATGGATCTGCTAATATGTCTCTTTTTTGAGTATGTCCTTTACGTGGCACGGTTCTTCCCTCCTTAAATATGTTGGTCAGTCTCTCTGACTGCCTTTTTGTTTAATTCATCGGTACTCACTTTTGTTGTGTTTCGTGCGGTAAAAAGTGTATTGTTGTAATTCAAATTACATATATGTCGAACATATAAACAATATTTCTAATTCCCGGCACTAAATTCATTCAACCTGTGATTATTCCTATTTTGCGTCCTTTGGTCTCTTAGCACCATATTTAGAACGAGCCTGGCGTCTCTTAGCAACACCTGCTGTATCAAGTGTTCCTCTTACGATATGATATCTTGTACCTGGTAAATCCTTTACTCTACCACCACGGATAAGAACAACACTATGTTCCTGAAGGTTATGTCCTTCACCTGGGATGTAGCTTGTTACTTCGATACCATTAGAAAGACGAACTCTGGCAATCTTTCTAAGAGCTGAGTTAGGCTTTTTAGGAGTAGCTGTTTTAACTGCTGTACAAACACCTCTCTTCTGTGGAGAAGCTGTATCTGTAGCTTTCTTCTGTAATGAGTTATAACCCTTTAAAAGAGCTGGTGCAGTTGATTTCTTTTCAGCTGTCTGTCTTCCTTTTCTTACTAACTGGTTAAATGTAGGCATTATTTTCACCTCCTGATTAGAATATTGTTTATAGATTTTATCTATGCCTAAGCCTTATACAAGGCTAAAGCGTACAAATCATGGTATCTTATGTTCATATTGATTAATTATATCCTAAAAGAATTTTCTTAATCAGAACATAGTCTTCCCGTATGCACGCTTTTTCATTATATCTATGTAATTTTATAATGTCAAGGTAAATTTTGAAAAATTTCTTTTTATTTCAGCTTTTATTTCAGCTTATTTTCACTTCTAGCTTTATTTAACTTAAACTTATTTCTACCCTGACTTTCTGCCTTTTTATTTTGCATTACTTTTCAAATATTCTATAGCCATCATCGCTCTTTAATAATATCTGACCGTCTGTCCCTGCTTTTATGCTGCATTTACCAAAATCAGATGCATTTTCTTCCTGACATTTATTTATATCTGACACAACATTATCAATCTCTATAACTTCATTATTATTTGAATTATCATATGAAGTTTGTCCGATTTCAGTATAAATTTCACCATTATATTTAATATTTCGAATCTTGATAAAATTAACAACATTCTGCGAAGAGTCAGTATATGTACTTGTATCTAAGCCATTTTCTGCCACATAACGATATAGAAGCACATTCTTTGTATATTCTAATGCCTTACTTGCGATTTCATTATCCGAATATAATTCTCCTAATGACGGTTTTAAATCTGCTTTGACATCTGATATGAATTTCGAAATACTTTCTGCATAATAAGAACCATCTTCTGCTTCTTCTAATTTAGTTACAGTATATCCACCATTCTGTTTACTGATATGGCAGACTCCCTGCTTAGCTTCCCCGCCTCTTGTAATTAACTGATTATCGGATATGGCATAATGTTCTATATAAAAGTTACCATACAGCTTTATATCCGCTTCATCTGTTTTATCAACATAATAAATAACTGGAGCAGCTATTAATTTCTCATCTTTGGCAGATGTAGTGTCAACACTTTCAAAATAATTATCAATTGCTTCTATATAGTTACTCATATCTCCTGAAGCTTTATTCAGTGTAACCTTTGTACCATCAGCAGCTTCATTCTTATCTTCTTTACCATTTTCATCGTTCTTTACATCTTTATCTTCATTTGCCGAATTGCTTTCTATCGTATTGTCAATTGCATTATCATTTTTATTCTTGTTACTGTCATCTGATGATTTGCCTGAACATGCGCTAAACATAAGTACGCAGCAAATTGTTCCTACTGCTAAAATCTGTTTTCTCATTCTTTTCCTCCTGTTACCTCTTCGTATACCTGATTATCCCAAATGCTACAGCAAATGCCGCAATTCCAATTTCAATAAGAATTCTCATTTTCTCTCCATTACTCTTTTCTCTGCTAATCTCTGATGCAGTTGCGGTATTATTCATATCTGTCTGTCCTGATTGTATTTTTTTACCTTTCTTCACAATAAGATTGGCTGATTTATTAATCTGTGAGCCTGTTGCATCTTTAAGATAATACATAATTGTATATGTACCTTCTTTATTAAAGTCGTAACTACCCATAATAATTATATTCTTAGTTACGTCGTTCCCACATATATCATAACCTTTTATATTCTGAAATAAATCTGCCTGCTCGCCTGCCGTAATCTCAATATCCCTTACGCCCTCTATTCTTGCGGAACTGTTCTTCCACGGATTATTCTCATCGCTGTCTGTAGGGTCCCAATTAGTGAATTTACTCTGGTTGTTTAACTTAATTGTTTCTGGTTTACCCAATGGTCCCGGATTATTTACTTCACTGTAGAATACAACTGTATTACCAATTTTACAATTCTCATATATCCATTTTGCATCTGCTGTACATAGCCAGACATTTTCTACAGAATTCCCACTTCCAATTTCATTGAATCTTGCCATATCAAGAGTATCTTTGCTCTCTGCCGTATATGAACTTGAACATATCGATATACCATTTGATAATTCCATTACATACTGCGAATATGTACCATCACTCATCTTCTTCCATTCCTGTTGTCCTGTAATCGAATATGTCTCATCAAGCTTCACAATTGTATCATCTGTCGAACAGCTAAATGCCTTAACTGCCACATTATATTCTCCGTTACCTCCTTTTTCATATACTGTAATGCAGCCTGAAGCAACATTTACCTTAAGCATATAGTCGCCCTGTTCTGCATATGTTTTCCTATTCATAAACATCACAAGACAGATTACCATAATACATAAACCAACTAATCCACTACTTCTTTTGATTCTCACTTTTTTCTCCATTCCGCAGTTTCTAAATTCTATTTCTAAACTCTAATAGAACACATTCCGCCCACACAGGTATATATTTCTACTTATATAATAGCATTTTATCCGGTTATTTGTCTAGTATAACGTTTTCTTATTACCATACCTACTGATACTATAGCAAGAAAGAATAACAATTGTATACCAATACATTCCATAAGTTCTCCCATATTACTGCCAATTCCTGACTCGAACATTTCAGAAATACATCTATTCGCTTTAATATACCAATATACCGGTAAGAATTCTGCGACCTTAATAACGCCGTCACTTATGTATTCAATAGGTACAAATGCACCTGATATAAAGCTGAACCCTAATGCAACCACATTAATTGCCGCTGCTCTTCCGCCTTTTGATTTGATTGTTGTACTGATAAGGAAGCCTATTCCTGCTGCCACCATGGCCAGACATAACATATTACCAAGTCGCATAATATTTATCTTATTAATCATTTCTCCTCTAAATATAGCTATGTTTATAATAACATTTATAAAATATACGATAATCATATAGAACAGGCTGTAACATACAAGACTTAAATTCTTCTTAGTATTACTTACAGGTGACACATTTATCCGGTCAGCTATGTTTTTTCTGAAAAATGTAGACAACACTTCTGCAACGCCCCATATTATGCAGGCTAATATAACATATGCGCCGAAATTAAAATTATTTTCAATACGGTTAGTTCCACTATCTTTATTATTATTCATTTCAACATTAATATGACTCTTCATGTTGTCATTTGTCTTGTTAATAATTTCACCAATACTTTTTTCAGAACTATATTGTACATAATACGTCTTATATGTAGTCATATACTGATTTATAAGATTCTCAGCATAAACCGCACTATATGCATCGGGTACTTTTTTACTCTCTAACGAAACATTTTTACCAGCCATTAAATCATTTTCATAATTTCGTGGAATAATTACAATATACTCAGCAACTCTTTCAAATAATGCATCTTCCATACCCTCTTCCGTCTCAATTATATCTACGGCTTTCATATTTTCTTTCAAAAATGTGGTTAGTCCTTTAGATAACTCGCTATTATCATTATCAATAACTGCAACTTTTATATTCTCATTTACATAACCTGTACTTTTATTATTACTGCCTACCTGTGTATTAATTAAGGAAATCATCAGAAATATTCCTACATACATAGCAATAAGTGGTATCTTGGTTTTAAATATTTTTATGAATGATTTAAAAGACATAATACAAACTCCATTCCGCAGACGTTTACGTAGGAGGAATCGCGAGCAAAATTTCAAATTTTGCTCTGTGATAGAAGCTAAATGTGACGTCTGCGACACATTTAGCTGTGCGAAAAGCAATCGCATCGGCATTACTTTTCGCACTATCCTCATTTCTTTGCAACTTGTTGCGAAGAGGCAGTCAGAAATTCGCGTAGGCGATTTCTGACTTGCCATAAGTGCTAAATGTGATGCTTAAGTCACATTTAGCTGTGTGAAAAGCAATCGCATTGGCATTACTTTTCGCACTATCCTCTACTTTCTCGCATCATTTTCTTATCCTGAACTGTCAGAACTGTAATCGTTCCAATAGCAAATAACACTGTCATCATTATTAATATAATAATGTTTTCATAGTATTTTGATAAATCTGTATAATAGTATAATTTATAATAGCTTTCAGTAATTAAGTTGACCGGGTTAATTCTGTCAATTATGTAAGCGTGCTGTTTTACGAAATACTGAACTTCATTGCTCATCATTCCCGCAAGGAATGAACATATCATTGAAATACCAATTACCATATTATTCTTGAATTCAACACTTTTTTTTGTTATCGATGCAAAGAAATAGCCAAAGCTAAGTCCCATTGTTCCACCGACAATCGTTGTAAATATAATTAATCCCGTACGGTTTCCAAAGTCGATTCCAAGTGCAAATCTTATAAAAGCAAGAACAAGTAATACTATTACGTCATTCATTAACATATCTACCAGAAAATAGCTCAATAACTGTTTCATCTTACTTACAGGTGCTACAGTATTTCTCTTAGCAAGTGCTGACTGGTTAGTCTGTAAATAATTCATCGCAACACAGCCTGTTGCCGCACCATACATGCATACCATTCCAAGTATTGAATAAAAGTTTTGCAAAACTGTATCTGCCTTACCTCTTTTATTGCTGACATCTTTAATATAACTTGTGGAATCATTTATCGTCTCTAACAGATTTGGCGGAATATTTCCATTATTCTCCCTGGCAACTTCTGTAAACAACTTCTCTTTCTGTATGGCAATGTCGAAAAATTTCTTAACTATTGTCTGTTTTGTACCATTTTTTTTAAATACGACATTGCATTCGCCATTGAAATATATATATGCTGATACCTTGTTATCGTCTAATAACTTCTCAGCTTCTTCCTTACTTACATACTGTGTAACGAATATCTTATCACTGTCCACACTTTCTTTGTCATCAGCAGATACATTCTCAATAATTGATGCCATAACCTTTTCTTTCTCAAATTCCGCGTCATCTACGACAGCAATATCCACAGCTTCAAACTTTTCTCCATTTGCAATATCCCTTAAACCTGCATAAAACATTACCGATAATATCATAGGGAAAAACAATAACCAGAATATACTTTCCTTAGACCTTAACTGACATAAAAATCTGTATTTTATCATCTGACTAAACATTGTCTCTCAACTCCTTGCCCGTAATTTCTAAGAATACATCATTAAGACTAGGTTCTTTTGAAGTAAGATTTCTAATCTTTACATTGGCTTCCTGAATATAATTAACGATTGTATTAAGACTGTGTTTACCCTTCTTAGATACAATCTTTATGCTATTGCCCTGAACTACACATTCCTTTATATTACTGTTTTCGTTAATACGTTTTACAAGACTGTCCGGAACCTCTGATACTACAATCTCTATTTTCTCTTCGACACCAATCATATCTTTTATCTCTTCCTTAGTTCCCTCTGCAATAATTTTACCTTTATCCATTATTGCAACCCTGCTACAAATCTGTTCTATCTCGTCCATATAATGTGATGTATAGAGAATTGTTGCACCTTGCTTATTTAACTTCTCTATTCCCTCTAAAATATTATTTCTACTCTGAGGGTCAACCGCAACTGTAGGCTCATCCATTATTATGAACTTAGGCTTATGTGCGATTCCACATGCAATATTTAATCTTCTAAGCAGACCACCCGATAATTTCTTAGGTCGGAACTTTCTAAAATCCTGTATTCCTACGAACTCCATAGCTTCTTCTACATATTGTTTGCAAAGCTTCTTATCCGGTATGTACAGGCTGCAAAAATACATTATATTTTCTTCTACCGTAAGTTCTTCGAAAACTGCCACATCCTGCAGCACGATTCCGATATTTTTCTTAATGTCATATGCTTTCATATCCATATTTTTACCAAATATCTTAATACTTCCTTTATCATACGGAATCAGGGAGAGCATACAGCTTATGGTTGTGGTCTTGCCCGAGCCATTCGGTCCAAGTAATCCAAATACCTCCCCTTCTTCTATCTCTAAATTTATTCTGTTAACTGCTGTTAATTCACCATATTCTTTCAATAATCCGTCAATTTCTACAACTTTACTCATTCTAATCTCCATTCTGAGCGACTTATCGCACGAGACAATTTGAAATTCACTCAAATGATTTCTCATCTGCCATAATCACTATCTGCTTTCGCTCCAAAACAAATAGATGTGCGAAAATAAAATCTTTAATCTATGTTCATTATTATAAATGTTTATTTAGACTTTTTATAGTGACTTTTGAAATATATTCAAATATTTTGCAATGACATTTGTCACATTTACGAAATGAATATATCTATGCTATAATAAATGTAGCGTTTAATAAACTCAGACTTCGCAGATACAAGTTAGAATTATATTATCTGTGACAAGTAAATTTGCATATATAAATATAGTAACTTTTGTAGAAATTGCTAATTTGTAGATATCATTTTTCGGCTCTAATTTTGTGTACATTCAACAGACATACAGTTAAGCCGAGATGTCCGTCTATGACACACACTTGATTTATGACGTATCGTGTGCGCGTTAATGTCGTCAGATGCAAAGGTCGGTGCAGCAAATCTATATGGAGGTAATTGCATTTGGAAATATTAATAGATTATATAATTTTATTTTTCTGCTCAACAATTCTTATGCTGACAGTATCTTATAGTGCAACTGCAATCATTCCAATCTGTATTGCAATAATTTTAGTATGTATGTCGATTTATTTTGATAAATTTCCGATACGACTATTGTTATATTTCACATTTTGTGTATTATCACTTGTATATCCACAGCTTATGTTCTATTCGTCACTTATTCTATACAGTTTTTTTAATACACCTTATATGTATGTGTGTCTGCTATACTGTGGAGTATTCAACTATAACTATAACCATACTGATGTAGGTGTATTTAAAATGGTTATTCTTATATTTATAATAGTTATGTCCTACATATTAAAATATAGGACGAATAAATACTTAGATGAGCGTGAGCATTTTCAGAAAGTCAGAGAGAGTCTGGATACCAATTATTCAAAACTTAATGTGATTAATCACGAATTGCTTGAGAAACAGGATTATGAAATCACAAATGCAACTCTTAACGAAAGAAACCGAATTGCCAGAGAGATACACGACTCGGTAGGTCATATACTATCAAGTTCAATTCTTCAGATTGCGGCATTGACGTCTATTACTAAGGATGAGACAACTAAAGAATATCTTCAGAATATTAATAAGACACTTACTGATGGAATGAACAGTATCCGTTCAAGCATACATAATATTCATAATGAATCTATTGATTTGAATTTAAAATTAAAGGAATTGACGGACGGCTTCGATTTCTGTAAAATTGAATATAGTTATGATATTCAGGATGACTTCTCAATCAAGGCAAAGTATGCAATCATATTTATCATAAAGGAAGCCCTGACTAATATAATTAAACATTCGAATGCAACTCTGGTTAAAATATCAATTATCCAGAACCCTGCTTTTTATAAAATTGATATTCACGATAACGGAACTAACATAAATGCCACCCAGACTAAAAAGAGTCAGGGAATGGGAACTATAAGCATTTATGATAGAATCTCATCACTGAATGGAACGATAAATATTACCAAAACTGATGGTTATCGTATATATATTACATTTCCAATTGATAATAAAAACTAATTTAGACGGGGCGACTTATCGCCCGGAAATGAGGCAATATGTCAAAAGAATTCAATCTTGTTATTGCAGATGATGACAAACTTGTTTGCCAGGCGCTTAATCTTATTGTTAATTCCAGCGATAATATTAACGTAATTGCTACCGGTAATAATGGTCATGATGCAATAAATCTATACAAAATTCACAAACCGGATGTAATACTAATGGACATAAGAATGGGCGAATTTACAGGATTAGATGCTGCAGAAGAAATTTTAAAATCGGACAAAAACGCAAAAATCCTGTTTTTGACAACCTTCGCAGACGAAGAATATATTGCAAGAGCTTTACGTCTTGGCGCAAAAGGTTACCTTTTAAAACAGAATTTTGACAGTATTGTTCCTTCTATTATTGCAGTCATGAATGGGCAACGTGTATTCGGTGATGAAATAATAAGCAAATTGCCGGATATCTACTCAACGTCTATTCCAAACTTTTCAAACTACGGACTTACCGAAAGAGAAACTGAAGTAGTCACAAAAATTGCAGAAGGCCTGAGCAACAAAGAAATATCTGATATTCTCTTTCTAAGTGAAGGAACAATCCGTAATTATATCAGTGTTATTTTAGAAAAGCTTAATCTAAGAGACAGAACACAGATTGCCATATTCTATTACAAGAATACTTAAATATGCTATTAATTTAATTATTATATTTTTTCTTTTTCAACACCGTTAAAATAATAATATCAATTATTGAAAATCTATTATAGATATATAGTAGCAGAATGGAGATTTATATGAATTTAAATATATTTATACAGACAATTCTAAATTTTTCTATAGAACTTGTCATTATTTGTATTATTGCATTTGCCTTTCTTCAGTCAAAGCCTGATTTATCATTTATAAGGCTCTCTTTATCATCTATTTTTTTATTATCAAATATCATTTTAGAAACATATCTTAATAATCATATTTTATTCACACTAATTTCAATGTTCAATATTTTTCTTATTATACTTATTATAACTCGTGAATCACTTGCTCACAGCTTTTATCTTTTTGTGCTTTCATACTGCTCTGCTTTAATAATTCAGCTACTTATTGCAATACCATTTAACTATTTATTAAAATCTCCTAATAATAATATATATATGATTCTAGGTAACATTATTACACTTATAATTGCTTTTATTGTGTATAAATTCGTACCAGTCCATTACATCTACAATTTTATATTATCTAATACTTTATATAGACTTATTATGTACAATATACTTATTATGTCTTTATTCTTTATATGTTTGTACAGAATAAATCTCTCTGATGCCTTAATTTTGTTTCCTGTAGTAACCATTTATATATCTCTTATAATTATCATTAATATAATATATATATCAACAAAACTCCGGGCCCAGACACAAAGCGATATTATACAGGCATATAATGAATATCTTCCTGTTATAGAGCAATTAATAACTGAAGTTCGTGAACGGCAGCATCAATATGATAATGATTTATCTGCCCTTAATTGCCTTTTAGTTACTTGCAATGATTATGATTCTCTCTCTGCCGAACTAAAAAAAAATATTAAATCTCTTTCAATTGATATGGCACCTTCATTTTTATTATCATTCAATCTAAAACTTATGTCAGGTTTTCTATATAGTGAATATGCAAAGGCAACTAACCAAAATATACAACTGTCATTTGATATAAAAAATTATAATATCCATACAATTGTACCTGAATACGTTTTAACTCAATTAATAGGAATACTTTTTGATAATGCAATTGAAGCCTCCACATGTAATGATAAAATCTTCTTAGAAATTAATTCTGTAAATAATAGGTTTATATTCTCAATTGCTAACCCTGGAATTAATATTACACCTGATTTCTTATCTGATATATTTAAAAATGGGTATTCATCCAAAGATGAATCTTCTAAAAATAGAGGCATTGGCTTATACATGCTCAAAAAAACACTTGATAAATATCATGGTAAAATATATGTATCTAATGAGATAATAAATAGTAAAACCTATATCCGTTTTAAGATTGAAGTTTAGCCCTTGTCGCAATAAACATAAATATTACACCAATAAATGTACATATACAGCCAAACAGAATAACAGAATTTATATTAAAATAACATAACAATTTTCCACTAACTACCGAGCCAGGAACAGCTCCAATATTCACCGATGCAAATACTGCAGATATCTCTAATAACCTTTTTGTTCCTCCTCTCGACATTCGATACTGTCATTCCGGTTACACCAATTTTGCAAAGTTTTGTCGTAATTCTTCGAACTTTTCACGTCTGGTTACAATTGTCATTATAGTATACTTCTTCTTTACTAATTGTGTATTACCTGTTATTTTTCACATACTAATCCTCTCTTCCAAAAACTCTTAGAGAACTTGGCATTAATGATAAATCTAATTTCCATATAATGGCTGAAAAGTCCCTTAGAGATGGTGCCGGAAATACATATTTTCCATTATCATTAGAAGATATACTTGAAATACTTGATAATGCTTATTAGGTATATGCTATCAATTGAGTAAACTTATAGCCCACAAATGTCTGATATTCTCCGACTTCTGTGGGCTATATTTATAAATAATATTTATATATTTATCTTACTTACAGTATTCTATTCTTCTGTAACTTCTACTGTATCTTCTGAATTCTCTGTAGCATCTTCTGATACATTGATTTCATCATTATCTTCTGAAATAACAATATCGTCATCTTCTGATAATATTATGTCATCTTCTTCTGATACATTAATTTCACTCATATCTGTATCAAGTTTAACATTTCTGTATCTCTTCATACCTGTTCCAGCTGGAATAAGTTTACCAATGATAACATTTTCCTTAAGACCGATAAGTGGATCTTCCTTACCATTAATTGCTGCTTCTGTAAGAACTTTTGTTGTCTCCTGGAATGAAGCTGCAGATAAGAATGAGTTTGTAGCAAGGGAAGCTTTAGTAATACCAAGCATTACCTGTTTACCCTCTGCTGGTGTCTTACCCTCTGCAATAAGTTTCTCATTAACTTCATTGAAGTCTAATACATCAACCTGTGAGCCTGGTAAGAAATCACTGTCTCCGTTTGATTCAACTCTGATTTTCTTAAGCATCTGTCTAACAATAACTTCAATATGTTTATCGTTAATCTCAACACCCTGAAGTCTGTAAACTCTCTGAACTTCACGAATCATATAATCCTGAACTGCACGAACACCTTTAATTCTTAAGATATCGTGTGGGTTTACACTACCTTCTGTAAGTTCATCACCTGCTTCAAGAACTATGCCATCCTGAATACGTGCTTTAATTCTTGAACCGTAAGGTATAAGATATGCTTTCTGTTCGCCTGTTTCTTCATTTGTAATAATGATTTCACGTTTCTTCTTAGTGTCTTTAACTTCAACCTTGCCACCAAATTCTGCGATAATTGCAAGTCCCTTTGGTTTTCTGGCTTCAAATAATTCCTCGACACGAGGAAGACCCTGTGTAATATCTCCACCGGCAACACCACCTGTATGGAAAGTACGCATTGTAAGCTGTGTACCAGGTTCACCGATTGACTGTGCTGCGATAATACCAACAGCTTCACCAACCTGTACTGCCTGACCAGTAGCCATATTTGCACCATAACATTTAGCACATACACCGATGTGGCATTTACATGTTAAAATTGTACGAATCTTAACTGATTCTCTGCCTGTTGCTACAACCTTAGCTGCACGCTTAGGTGTAATCATATGATTAGCTTTAACAATTACATTACCTTCTGCATCTGTAATTGTCTCTGCTGCATAACGACCTGTAATTCTTTCTTCAAGACTCTCTGTAACTTCTGCTCCCTCCTGGAAACCTGTGATTTCCATATAAGGAATGTCTTTACCCTCGCAGCAATCGACTTCTCTGATAATTAAATCCTGCGATACATCAACAAGACGTCTTGTTAAGTATCCTGAATCGGCTGTACGAAGAGCTGTATCTGAAAGACCTTTTCTGGCACCATGTGCTGAAATGAAGTATTCCAGAACATCAAGACCCTCACGGAAGTTAGATGTGATAGGTAATTCAATTGTCTTACCTGTTGTATCAGCCATAAGACCACGCATACCTGCTAACTGTTTAATCTGTTTATCAGAACCACGGGCACCTGAGTCAGCCATCATATAGATGTTATTATAATCATCAAGACCTGCCATAAGTGCTTTCTGAATCTTATCATCGGCTATCTGCCATGTCTTGATTACTTCTTTATATCTTTCTTCGTCTGTAATGAAACCACGACGGAAGTTCTTAGTAATCTTCTCAACTGTTTCCTCTGCTTCTTTAAGAAGTGGAGCTTTCTCCTTAGGAATAGTCATATCTGAAATTGAAACTGTCATGGCAGCTCTTGTTGAATACTTGTAACCCATTGCTTTGATGTCATCAAGTACCTCTGCTGTCTTTGTAGCACCATGAATATTGATAACTTTTTCAAGGATACCTTTTAATTCCTTCTTCTTGACAAGATAATCAACTTCAAGTTTAAGATAATCTTCTTTAGATTCTCTCTTTGTTAATCCTAAGTCCTGTGGAAGTATTTCGTTGAAAATACATCTACCAAGTGTGGTATTAATAATACCAGTTATCTCTTCTCCATCAGGAGTTGTTCTTGTAACTCTTATAAATATCTTAGCATGAAGTGTTATTGCACCATTCTCATATGCAAGTATTGCTTCGTTAATGCTCTTGAATATCTTACCCTCACCTTTTGCACCAGGTCTCTCCTGTGTTAAATAATAGATACCAAGTACCATATCCTGTGATGGAACTGCAACAGGACCACCATCAGATGGTTTTAAGAGGTTATTTGGTGATAAAAGTAAGAATCTACATTCTGCCTGTGCCTCTACTGATAATGGAAGATGCACAGCCATCTGGTCACCATCGAAATCGGCGTTGAACGCTGTACAAACAAGTGGATGAAGCTTAATAGCTTTACCCTCTACAAGAATTGGTTCAAATGCCTGAATACCAAGTCTATGAAGTGTAGGTGCTCTGTTAAGCATTACAGGATGTTCTTTAATAACGTCCTCTAATACATCCCAAA
>ERZ780070.345-NODE-345-length-21546-cov-4.704062_pt1 | contig 21546 bp, 18 predicted proteins | sample MGYA00511577_ERZ780070 | MGnify/ENA primary metagenome ERZ780070 (study PRJEB29588, sample SAMEA2162530) | human gut metagenome | biome: human gut; feature: human-associated habitat; material: faeces | place: Denmark | collected 2008/2010 ...
AGAGAGAATTGGTATACTGAGCGAATACATCCACCTCATAGATCATATTACAAAAGAACAGGGGTGACCCAGGGCAGCTCCGCGCTCCTGCCTGCTCTTATCCCTGCTTCTCACACTTGTAGCCCTGTCCCCAGACCACCTTCAGATATCTGGGTTCCGCCGGGTTGATCTCTAACTTTTCCCGCAGATGCCGGATATGGACTGCCACGGTATTCTCGCTGCCAAGTGGCAGATCATTCCAGATCTTCGAATAAATCTCTCTCGGAGAAAATACCTGCCCCGGATTCTGCATCAGCAGCTTTAAAATATCATATTCCGTAGGAGTCAATGCTACCGGCTCGCCATCCAGCGTCACCCGTTTCTCCTTGTCATCCAGTTCAATACCTCCGACTCTGATCACATCCGGCCGCACACTTCCGCCACCCAGCTGCATATAACGCCGCAGCTGTGATTTCACCCTGGCAGATACCTCGATGGGATTAAACGGCTTCGTGATATAGTCATCCGCTCCTACCGTAAGTCCCAGCACCTTGTCGGAATCCTCACCCTTGGCTGTCAGCAGGATCACCGGAACATTACTCTTCTCCCGGATCCTGATCATCGCCTGTATGCCGTCCAGCTTCGGCATCATAATATCCATCAGTACCAGATGCACCTCATTCGTGTCTACCAGATGTACGGCTTCCTCACCGTCAAAAGCCTCTAAAAAATGGTAATTGCTGTCATTCAAGTATATCTTTAACGCGTTTACGATATCCTTCTCATCATCACAGATCAATATATTGTACATACTCTCCCTCATTTCTGTGCCGGTGGCTGCAGCCCGGACACTTCCTGCGCAAGGAGCTTTCCCTTACGCTGCCAGAACATCTGCTTTGTCCACAGATGTCCCGCTGATGAATTTATTGTAACAGATTAACGATTAATAAAAAACAGGAAAAACCTTTAAGATTTGTTTAAGGCTGGCAGTTGCAGAATGTATTTTACAACAGAAAAGCCGGTCACTTTCGGTGCAGAAAGTGATCGGCTCCAGACTTCGTTGTTACGTATTCTGTATTATTCTGTATTAGTTTTTCTTGTTGGAATGCTGTTTTAATTCTTCCAGGGCTTCCTTGAATTTCTTAGAACTCATGGTAGGGTTGGAACGGATCATATCACGCTGGAAGAAATCTCGTAAGCTGCTGACATTCTCTCTGTCTGCCACGCTTCTGGTGTACTTCTGCCGCAACTCGGCGACCTCGTTCTTCACGCTTTCCAGATACTGGTTGGGAGATTTCTGTGCGGAAGTGCGGAAGCTCTCCAGCTTGCCCTCAATGTTGGACTTCAGGTCCTCCACTCTGGTGGTAATACTTGCAGTAAAGTCTTCCTTCTTCTGTGCCAGGCTATCGCTGAAGCCTTCCTTACGATTCTCCAGATCCTCACTGGTCACAGCAATAATAACATCCAGCCGTTTCTGGATACGAAGCATATCTTCCTTGGCCTTCTCCATTTTCTCCAGTATGTCCCGCAGATCCAGGGCTGCCTTGAAGGACAACGCGAAATCCGCACCGATCAGCGCCGTCAGCACCAGTGTCACCGGAGTGAGGATGCTGTCCGGAATGGACAATACCAGATGTTCAATGGGCTTATGGATAACCTCCGTCATCAGGATCGTCAGACCACCCCATGCCAGCGAGGACCCCAGGCAGATATGTCCCTGGAAATTGAATTTATTCTTGGAATAGTCCCAGTATCTGACTTTAAATAATGCCTCCATGGTCACGCCTGTGACATACTCTAACACCGTGGCCCCGATACATCCGGCGATGTAGACCAGTACCAGATTATCCTTGAACGGCATGGACACCACTAACATCATGATGGCGCCGCTGCCGTACAGCGGCAGGAACGGTCCGCGCATGAACCCCCTATTAACTAATTTCCTGCTCTTTATGGATACATATATGGATTCAAAACACCAACCGAAAAAGCAGTAAAAATAAAAGAAAAATAACCATTGAATCGCAGTATAATGATACACTGTTTAACCTCCTTTTGTTCTTCCGGAAATACTTCCCTACGGATATACCTCCGCCTCTATGGCAAGCTTCCCCTTCCTCGTGGCATGGGGTTCACCGCTTATGCGGAATTTACCGTAGCCTCTGGCATTTACCACATCCCCAGCCTCCAGGGGCTTGGAATTATTTTCACACAGCCTGCCGTTTACATATACCTTTCCCGCCCGGAACAGCTCCAGGCAGTCACTTCTGGATTTATTATATACCTTGGCAATGACAGCATCAACACGTGGGCTTGCCACCTGAATGACCTGTCGCACCGGTTCTTCCTGCGGTACTTCTGCCGCCGCATCCACCACCTCACACTTCACGTGGGTGTGGCGGATCTGCTCCAGATTATCACAGATAAATTCCGCAATGGTATCCTGACAGAACAAAAAAGCTTCGCCCTCTCCCGGCAGAATATCGCCGATGGTGCTGCGTTCAATACCAAGATTCATCAGTGCCCCCAGATAATCCCTGTGGGACAGCTTGTCTGCAAATTTCGCGGATAGAGGTCTGATCCGGATACAGCAGATAGGAAAGGGCTGTTCATAGCCCAGCTCCGCCTCACTGCCGAAGCGAAGGATCTTCCGCTCTGCCTCTTCCCTGCCGCCGTATAAGGTGATCCCTGCGAACTTCACTTCCCGTTCCACCTGCCACAGGGCATCCTGTTCCGCCAGTCCTAAGAATCCGGTAAAGGTGTACTGGTTCTGGTTGTAGGATTTATCTGCCAGTTCACGGATCCGGTTTTTCAGCTGTTGTATTTCTTTTTCATTTTCCACGGACATTCCCGTACACCCTTCCTGCTGTTCTTACTTTGCTTTTGCAAATGTTACCCTGTTCACATTATCCCAGTGCCACATCCAACATCATCATCAACGCAAAACCAATTGCAAAGGCAATGGTTCCCAGGTTGGAATGCTCTCCCTCACTGGCTTCCGGAATGAGCTCCTCCACGACCACATAGATCATGGCACCTGCGGCAAATGCCAGCATATACGGAAGGATCGGTGTCACAATGCTTGCCAGTGCAATGGCAAGTATTGCGCCCACCGGTTCCACCGCTCCGGACAACACGCCCAGTGCGAAGGATCTGCTCCGCTTGTTCCCCTCACTGCGAAGGGGCAGGGAGATAATAGCTCCCTCCGGGAAATTCTGAATGGCAATACCGATAGCCAGCGTCAGGGCGCCTGCCATAGTAACCGTTCCGTCACCACTCAGCACGCCGGCAAAAATAGCACCACAAGCCGCACCCTCGGGGAAATTATGAATGGTCACGGCTAACATCAGCATAGCCGTACGGTTCAGGCTGCTCTTATGTCCCTCCGGAGCCTCACTGCCCACATGCAGATGGGGCACCAGACTATCGATGAACAACAAAAAAACAATACCGATCAGGAAGCCAACCATTGCGGGAAGAAATGCAAGCTTTCCCATCTCTTCACACATATCCATGGCAGGTATCAGTAAAGACCACACCGAAGCTGCCACCATGACACCGGCAGCAAATCCGGTAAATATTCTCTGAATGTTGCCGCCAATCTGTTTTTTCAGGAAAAAGACGCAGGCTGCCCCTGCAGTCGTCCCCAGAAAAGGAATCAGAAGACCGGCTACAATACTCATACTCATGAAACACTCTCCTTTCTCATAGTATCTTATGTAACTTTTGCACTTTTTGTATCTTGTCCTAAAACCCGGCCAGATCATTCCCCATGACAGCATACATCAGGAAATTCACACCACACACCAGATGGTAGAAAAATACCGCGATCTCTCCGATCACGAAGATCACTTTCCAGCTCTTCCACCATTCCCGGATATTTTTCACCATAACGATCAGTGTCATCAGGAATACGAAAAACATACCGTGCATATATCCCCAGGAAAAGTTCGCATGCATCATGCGGAAGCCCTTTTCATAGAAGACTAAGAACATCAAAGCCGCTGCAAGGTAATTGAACCATGCAAACCAGTAATACCTGTTCTCCTTTATACTTTTCAGATCGAACAATAGATTCAGGAAAAGAACACCAATAGGCAATGCCATTCCCATAATAATACTTAAGGGAATGCTCTTAGAATAATTGCTCCATACTTTGGCAAAACCGATGGCGATCCCGGTCTCCTCCCCCATGGCATTCGTCCCGGTAAAGATCCCGGAGAACTGATATAACAGGGCTATCCCCGTGGGTATCATGGTCACGCACAGACGAAACGTATTGCGAAAGCTTTTTCCGCGGCTTACGATCAGCTGCACCAGCAGGATCAGACCGATCAGAGGCACCACCACCATAGTGAAGCTCGGTTTGGTCATGGTCGTCAGCAGGAGGCTGACTGCAAACAGCGTACAGTTCTTCCACTGAAAATCCCTCTGATATTCCGACAATACCTTTACCGTCTCAAAAAAGCAGATAATCGCAAAGGGTCTGGTTGCCAGGTAAGTGGCATTCCAGAAAGGATTCGGTGTATAAATGCCCATGCAGCGATATGCATAATCAAAGCCGAAAAATGCCGTATTCTTGGGCGAATACAGATTCGACAGCAGAAACAGTGCAAACACAAGCAGTGTCACCACAATATCGGTCATGACCTGCTTTTTATGTGACAAAGTTTCATAATGACTGTTTTTACGGATCTCACGGTTCATATAGTACTTCGTGATGATCACTGCTGCCAGGTTAAAAAGCGCCGTGGTGACCGCCATTGCTGCCTTCGCTCCGATCAGCCATGCGGAAAGTCTGGCAGTCCAGAACAGGATCGGATAGGGGAATTCATAATTCCCCGCAATGCCCGCCACTTTATTCACATAGTCCGGCATATCTGACTGGAATCCCGGCACCTGATAGCATTCCATCCAGAACAGATATAACATGACCCCGGTATACAAAAACAGCAGGAAAAGAAATGTCACTTTTCCTGCTGTTGTCTCCCGCAGGTCGCTCTTTATGGGATTCTTTTTCATAGAGCTGATCCTTTCTAATTAAAACTGATCACGGGATCCTTGGGAGCCTTTGCCTTCTCCACGCTGATGGCATGAAGTACGGGGCCCTCTCCCTTATAGTCTGCAAAGTATTCTTTGGCAACCTTCGCTGTCACCTTGACCCATTCCTTCTGCTTCAGGTCTTTCGTGCCCGCATACTCGCAGGCATAACCTAAGAATGCCATATCCTCGGCACAGCAGGTCATTGCCATGCGTCCCGGTACAAAATAACCGTCGGGATATTCCTCGGGCTTTAATACCATGGCAAGGAACTGGATATTTTTACCCACGTAACGCTCCAGGTGATCCATGGAATCCAGATACCAGATGCCGTAGCCATGGTTGTCCAGTACGATGGGATCCTGGCTCAGATCGTAGGGCAGATCCTCCTCGAAGATCTCGTCGATCTCACCGTTGGAGTCCTCGAAGATCACATCTGCGGCAGGATTGACTGCCTTGATGTTACGCTTGTATACATTCAGATCCTGGATGCCGTCGCAACGGTTGAAAATGATCATCTCAGACTTACGGATCATCTCAGCCAGCAACGACTTCATGTTGGTATAGTACATGGGGAAGGTGGAGCCGTCGATGGTCGTGATCTGCTGTTCCACTTTCCAGTACCAGGGAAGCTTCATATTCTTGAAGTTCCACATGCCGTTATACTCGATAATGATACGGGCGGGCTTATACTGCTTCTCCAGTTCGATCAGATGATTCGGATTGAACTCCTCTTCCTCTTCGATCAGCACCACGTCCGTACGGCTTTTTTTAAGAAGTGCGGGATCGTACTCATTCTCGCCCTCTTCGCAGAGGATGAGCAGGGTTCTGCCCTTGATCTGGAAATACGGCTGTCCTAATGTAAACGTGATAAATTCCGTCTTACCGCTCTCCAGAAAACCATTTATGATATAGACCGGTTTTGTCATAATTCATACCTTTCTCTATTTATCCTACTGTTCCTGCTGCATACAAAATATGTCCTGCCAACTTACTTGCGGAACAATTCTGCCAGCTTGTCCTCGTCCAGTTTGGAACCGATGACACAGATCTTGCCGGTGACTTCCGGCTTACCGCTTCTGATGTCATGTTCTTCGGGAACATAATCATAATATACCCAGGTTCCGTCGGGAGCGGGTACCATACCCTTGGCACGCAGGATAGCACCGTACTCTCCGCTGTCCAAAGCGGTAAGGATCTTCTCGATATCCTCTGTGCTGTAGGTGTTGGGTGTCTCGATACCCCAGCTGGTGAACACTTCATCTGCGTGATGGTGATGATGGTGGTCATGGTCATGACAACCGCAGGTGCAATTCTCATCATGTTCATGATGATGCTCATGGTCATGGTCTTCGTCATGATCGTGATGATGGTGATGCTCATGCTCGTCCTCATCATGGTCATGATGGTGGTGATGTTCGTGCTCGTCCTCATCATCATCGTTGTCATCGTGATGATGTCCGCAGCAGCACTCGTGATCATGGTCATCATGGTCATGGTCGTGATGATGATGTTCGTGGTCATGATCGTGACCGCAGCACTCATCATCGTGATCGTCATGGATGTGCTCTAACATTTCCTTCATCATATCTTCCAGCTTGTCAGCACCTTCGATGGTCCCTAGTACTTCCTTGCCGTCCAACTGCGCTAACGGTGTGGTGATGATGGTTGCCTTGTCATTATGCTCACGGATCATCTCCACGCAGGCATTCAGCTTCGCCTGGTCAACCTTATCGGTTCTGCTTAAGATAATGGTCCCGGCATATTCGATCTGGTTGCTGAAGAATTCGCCGAAGTTCTTCATATACATCTTGCACTTGGATGCATCTACCACTGCTACTGCACTATTGATCTCCACATCCAGATCACCTGCCACATTCTCCACAGCCTTCAGGACATCGGACAGCTTGCCGACACCGGAGGGCTCGATCAGGATTCGCTCGGGAGCATAGGTGCTGATGACTTCCTTCAGGGAAGTACCGAAATCGCCTACCAGAGAGCAGCAGATACAACCGGAGTTCATCTCCTTGATCTCGATACCGGATTCTTTTAAAAATCCGCCGTCGATACCGATCTCACCGAATTCATTTTCGATCAGAACGGTCTTGCTGCCGTCCAATGCTTCCTTTAATAACTTTTTGATCAGGGTGGTCTTGCCGGCACCCAGGAAACCGGATACTACATCTATTTTCGTCATTGTATTTTCCTCCAATCTGGGTTTAAAACCCATCTTTTTTATTTTCTATCATATTTCACGGATTGTCAAGTCCTGCCCGCTCGCTCTCAATGATACTGTAAGGAACCACAGCCACTTTTCCTTCTTCATCCGCGCCGCACAGGATCCCTAAGAATACTCCGTCCTCCGTGAAGGCACCTCCGCCCGACATTCCGGGCTCCGGCAGTCCCTGCAGGAGAAGCATATACTGTTCGAAGTCTTCCACATAGATCCAGGGATTTACTACAAACGCATAAATGGGTTTGGTATTGTCCCCGCCGTACATCCATACATCCTCATAGACCTCCAGCTGATCAAAACGTTCTCTGTCGCTAGCAACGGTTGGATACTCTCCATCCGGATCCAGTTCCTTCTTATCTACCCGCAGAAAAGCAAGATCACTGTTTACCGCTATTGCACGCAGTGCAGCCCGGGCCTGTGTATCATCCGGAAAAGTCACCAGGATCTCTCCGGTATTCTGATCCAGCACATGTCCCGCCGTCAGGATCAGAACAGATTCCTCGTCTGCGTCGTAGATGACCCCGCTTCCATAGAGATCTCCAGCCTGAACTTTTACGATGGATCGCATAATCCGCAGGTCGGTCTCCGTCAGCTCCTGCGGAATCTCGTCCGGCATTTCTATCCCGGAGAAATCCGGCAGGATTTCTTCTGTACCGGAAGGAACTTCCGTATCCGTCACAGTATTCTGTTGTGGTGCTGCGCCGCATCCGGTAAATACCAGAACGCAACACAAAATAATGATTATTTTTCTCATATATCCTTCCTGTAAATAAAAGACGGACCGCATCCCGCAGTCCGCATTTTTCTCGAAAAGTGTAAGCAAAATATAAGCCGAGTTCTGTATATGACGATCATCTATCTAGTACGACTGTCACCAGCCGCATCAAGCGACCTACCTGAAAACAGACCGGGCCGGTCTATTGTTCTCTGTTTGGTCTTGCTTCGGATGGGGTTTACATGGCTCCGTCTGTTACCAGCCGGACGGTAGTCTCTTACACTGCCTTTCCACCCTTACCGGCATAAAGCCGGCGGTATATCTCTGTTGCACTAGCCTTGGAGTCACCTCCACCAGACGTTATCTGGCATCCTGCCCTGTGAAGCCCGGACTTTCCTCACCTGCATAAAGCAGCCGCGATCGTCTATCTTACTTACACCTGTTCGATTATAGCTGTTCTACTATGAAAAAGTCAAGGGGGATTCGTGTAAATACCCGTGTAAACTATTCAGAACCACATTCGCAAAACCGCATCTGACGATGCTTACTTTTTGCTCATGTGGTTACTTCGTCGCATCAATTCTGCCGCACAGTCTTACGAATGCAAGCATTCGACGCCTGTCAGGGATGTTTGCGCCGGTAGCCGTGTAAACTATTCAGAACCACATTCGCAAAACCGCATCTCACGATGCTTACTTTTTGCTCATGTGGTTACTTCGTCGCATCAATTCTGCCGCACAGTCTTACGAATGCAAGCATTCGACGCCTGTGCGGCAGAATTGCGCTACTCTGAATAGTTTACACGTTAAAACAGCTACCTCCCACAAATTCTCTGCACAGAGAATTGTTGGGAAGGCTTTCACTGGTCACACCCAGGAAATATTCCAGGAACTTCAGAAGTCTCTTGGCCTCGTAATATTCCGGTTCGCCCTTGTCGATCTGGAACAGCAGCGGCTCTGCGAACTGCTTTAATACCGCCAGTTCATAGATCAATACGGAATTGAACATCGCATCCGCATCCTCCTGAAACGGGAAAATATTCTGCTCCTCGCCCCGGCGGACAGATCCCCACATGTCAATCGTCTGTCTGGCTCCTGCGCCTCTGGTTCTGGCATCCCTTATCATACGACGCAGCAGTCTGCCGTCCGTAGTGGGAATCCGGTTATGTTCATCAATATTGATATTGGTCAGGGCGCTGATATATATCTTGTATTTGCTTTCCTCGGGAAGTGCATAGGAGGTCTTCTCATTCAGTCCGTGGATTCCTTCAATGACCAGGATATCATCCTTTCCCAGCTGTTTGAAATTGCCCTTATATTCCCGCTTTCCGCTCTTGAAGTTAAAGGAAGGCAGCTCCACACGCTCACCGGCTAACAATCTGCACATATCGTCATTGAACTGCTTTACATCAATCGCTTCCAGACATTCGAAATTGTAATCACCGTTCTCATCCCTTGGTGTGAATTCTCTGTTCACGAAATAGTCATCCAGTGCAATGGGGTGCGGTGTTTTCCCCAGGGTCTTCAACTGAATAGATAATCTGTGGGAAAAACTGGTCTTACCGGAAGAAGAAGGTCCGGCGATCATGACAAATTTCACACCGCCCCTGTCTACGATGCTTTTGGCGATCTCGCCGATCTTACGCTCCTGCTGCGCTTCCTGTACCAGGATCAGTTCACTCAGCGACCCACGGCAGATCTGATCATTCAGATCACCCACAGTCTCAATACCGATCTCCTTCCCCCATTCCTCAGATTCTTTCAACGTCCGGAATAACAGCTTTCTCTCTTGAAACGGCTTAACATGCGTGGGATCTTTTTTATCCGGCAGCAACAGCATAAATCCATCCTCATACGCTATGACGTCGAACCACTTTACATAGCCGGCATTGGGCAGCATGTAGCCGTAATAATAATCGTAATAACCGTCCATTTCATAAATATTTACGAAGGATCCTCTGCGGTAACGGAACAGCTTTTCCTTATCCTTCATCCCCTCTCTTCGAAACAGTTCCATGGCATTATCCAGGGAATAAGATTTCTTCAGAAAAGGTGTCTTTGCCTCCACCAGCTCCCGCATCCGGTTACGGATCTTTGCAGCATTTTCTTCTGTCGCATTGATCTTCCCTTTGGGAGAGATGTAGGAGCCGTTCCCGATAGCAAACTCTACACGACAATTCTGTACCGTTTCTCTTCCGAACACATCAAATACTGCTTTCAAAAAAAGCATGGTGGCAGAGCGGACGTAAGTCTTATTCCCCACGTCGTCTTTCAATGTAAAAAAAGTGATCTCACAATCTCTCGTCAGCTTTTTGAACAGTTCTCTGATCTTGCCGTCTCTTGCTGCCAATGCGATCAGATTGTCATACTCCTTCTGGTAATCATTGGCTACATCTTCGTAGGTAGCCCCCTGGGGATATTGTCTCTCTTCACCGTTTATCTTCACTGTGATCATTTTTCTCACCCTGTCCTTTTGTAATCTCCTTTTGCAGGTATTATTGTCTAAACGCAATCCGGTTCCTTACCATTATCGTACCACTCCAGTGCCCGGGTAAACAGCGCAGTCTCCTCTGCGATCTCCTGCCTGCGCCGCATCGTTTTGGGATTCGCTGTATCTGCTTCCTTCTCCAGCCGCTTCGCAATCTTTCTATGTTCCGCAAGCTGCCATTCTACATAATTCAAAAGCAGCGGACACTTACGGTACAACAGTATCGGACCAAGCTGCCCAGCCAGTCCGGATGCAGCGTCATCCGCTTTCCAGGACTCTCGCACCTGTGATCTCACCGCATCTTCCGGCATCTCGCCCAACCAGCGCACTTTCATCATAAAATAATATTTTCCTTCTTCGTAGATGATATTCTCATCCATCAGAAGATATCCCTCTTCCATCAGAAATGTCCGAAAATGCGGGATCTCCGACTGGGGCTGTAAGATCAGTTCCCGAAACCCTTTCGCCTGTTCTCTTCCTTCGGTAAGAATCTTCTCCATGAGAGGCCCACCCATGCCGGCGCAGATCATTCCGGCAGCCTCTCCGGTCTTCAGGCTGTGCAGACCGTCAGAAAGTCTTGTCTCTATCCTGTCCTCCAGTCCGTACTCCCTGATATGCTCTCTGGCATGTTCTAACGGTCCGGACCTTACATCCATGGCGATCACTCTCGGGGAAATGCCCTTCTGCACCAGATAGACAGATACAAAACCATGGTCACACCCCACATCTGTTATCACAGTGCCGGGAGTGACCATGTCTGTTAATGCCTGCATTCGATTAGATAATATGATCTCCGCCATTAATCCAGATAATCCTTCAGCTTGCGGCTGCGGCTGGGATGACGCAGTTTACGCAATGCCTTGGCCTCGATCTGACGAATACGTTCACGGGTAACGTTAAATTCCTTACCTACTTCTTCCAACGTACGTGCGCGTCCGTCATCCAGTCCGAAACGAAGACGCAGTACCTTCTGCTCTCTCTCTGTCAGAGTACCCAGTACTTCCACCAGCTGTTCCTTCAGTAACGTAAACGCTGCCGCATCAGAAGGTACCGGTACATTATCATCCTGGATGAAATCGCCCAGGTGGCTGTCTTCCTCTTCACCGATAGGAGTCTCTAAGGATACCGGCTCCTGGCTGATCTTTAAGATCTCACGCACTCTGTCTACCGGCATATTCATCTCCGCTGCGATCTCTTCGGGGGTCGGTTCTCTTCCCAACTCCTGCAGCAGCTGTCTGCTCACGCGGATCAGTTTGTTGATCGTCTCCACCATGTGCACGGGAATACGGATGGTTCGCGCCTGATCTGCGATCGCTCTGGTGATTGCCTGACGGATCCACCAGGTTGCATAGGTAGAGAACTTATATCCCTTACGGTAATCGAATTTTTCCACTGCCTTGATCAGCCCCAGGTTACCTTCCTGGATCAGATCCAGGAACAACATTCCACGGCCCACATATCTTTTGGCAATGCTGACCACCAGACGTAAGTTAGCCTCTGCCAGGCGCTTTTTCGCCTCCTGGTCACCCTCTTCCATCCTCTGTGCCAGTTCGATCTCTTCCTCCGCACTTAACAGGGGAACTTTACCGATCTCTTTCAGATACATACGTACGGGATCTTCGATGCTGACACCTTCCGGTACGGACAAGTCGATATTTTCCACATCCACTTCATCCTCATCGGTCAGAATGATCTCCTCATCGTCCACATCATCGTCATCGGTAATACGCAATACATCCACGTTATTCTGGTCCAGATATTCCAGAACCTTCTCCATCTGTTCCTCTTCCAGAGGCATGTCCGCGAAGAAGTCACTGATTTCCTGATACTCCAGCACATTCTTTTTCTTTTTCGCCATATTCAGGAGTTCTTTTACCTTCTCCGCAAATTTTGCCTGTGTGTTTTCATCCATTTTCGTGGTTCCATCCTTTCATTGCCATTATTTATAGCCATATTTCGTATCTTTTATAACTATTCGAAAGCCTAAATCCCATTATTCCAGGGAAATATGCGTCCTTTGTAATTCTTCCAGGGCTTTTTTTCCTTCTACCGCCTGTTTCACGGCATTGACATCCGTCCCCAGCTTTGCCATATAGTATTGATAGCTGTTTTTCTTCACTGCCAGCAGAATATCATGGAAAGCTCTCTCCCTCTCCTGGCGGGTGGACAGCTCGGGGAGCGTGGTATGGAACAGCTCCGCAGCCTCCCTCTGTTCTTCCTCATCTTCAAACATACTGATGATCCCTGCAGGCTGGAACTGATCTCTGTCCAGTTCATCGAATAGCCTCTCCGCTACTTTCCGGTACAGTTCCTCGGTGAAATCCTCCGGGGAAATATATTTCCTTACGATCCGGTACAGGGACGGATCATCACTGATCCAGGTGATCAGAAGTCGTTGGGACCTGCGCCCATTCTCGGCGGGATCCTTTTTCTGTACACCGCTTCTCGGTCGTTCCAAAGGTCTTGCCAGTCCCGTCTGCGACGCAATCCCAACTACCATTTTGCGCAGATCGTCCGGACGGATCATATATTTTTCCGCAATTGCCTGCAGATAATTTTCTCTTTCCAGATCTTCCGAGAATTCACACAGCTTCTGTGCAATCTCCCGGTGGAACTTTGTCCTCTGCTCCGGATCGCTCTGATCATACTGTTCGCTTAAGATACGGATCTCAAAATAAAAGCTGTTCTCCGCCTGATTGATCCGTTCCTGAAAAGCTTCTTTTCCGAGATTCTTGATGAATTCATCCGGGTCTTTATACGGTCGCATATTGATGACCTTGCCGGTAAGTCCGGCCTCTCTCAGGATCCCGATCCCCCGCAGTGCTGCTTTCGTTCCGGCACCGTCGCTATCGTATGCGAGGAGAATATTCTCCGCATAGCGTTGCAGGAGATTCGCCTGCTCTACCGTAAATGCCGTTCCCAGAGATGCCACCGCCTGTGTGAATCCTGCCTGGTGCATGGCAATGACATCCATATATCCCTCGCACAGGATAATGTTGCCCGTCCTGGCGGTCCTTGCGAAATTCAGTCCGTAGAGGTTACGTCTCTTATCGAAGATCATGGTCTCCGGGGAATTCAGGTACTTCGGTTCGCCGTCTCCCATGACCCTGCCTCCGAAGCCGATCACCCGGTGGTTAATATCCTGTATCGGGAACATCACCCGGTTCCAAAACTGACTTCTGAGTCCTCTCTGTTCCGAGAACATCGCAAGTCCGGAATCTTTGATCTCTTCATCGGTAAAGCCTTTTTTACGCAGATACTGGACTACCTGCTCGCCGTTTTTCCCGGCGTAGCCCAGTCCGAAATGATGCATAGTCTCGTCGGTCAGCTTTCGTTCCGTCAGATAACGCATTCCCACTTCTCCGTGAGGACTGCGCAGCATATAATAAAAATATCTGGCTGCCTCCTTATTGACCTCCAGCAGCCGCATCCGCTTGCCGGCCTTTTTCTTCTGTTCCGGTGTCTCTTCCACTTCCGGCAGCTTCACTCCCGCACGATCTGCCAGGATCTTGACTGCCTCCGGAAAAGTATCGTTTTCATACTTCATGAGAAATGTATATACATTTCCGCTGGCATGGCATCCGAAGCAGTAATACATCTGCTTATTCGAAGACACCGAAAAAGAAGGTGTTTTCTCGTTATGAAAAGGACAGCAGCCCCAATAGTTGCTTCCCTTTTTTTTCAATGTCACATAACCGGAAATAACATCCACGATATCATTCCTGGCTCTGACTTCTTCTACCAGTTCTTCAGGGTAATACACTCTTTTTACTCCGTTTTATTGTAATACACTATCGCTGCCAGGATTTCGGTATGTAGATGTCTTCATAGACCGCTATGGCAAAGCGGTCCGTCATGGCTCCCACATAGTCACAGACTACCTTCTCTCTCGGCTCTCCGACAGAGAGGAGATTCAGGTATTCCTCCGGCAGATCATCCAGATGTTTCAGGAAATGTTGATATAACGTCTCCATCAGCATCTCCGCCTTTCCCTCTTCACTTTTGGCAACGGGATTTTTATAGACTCTCTCAAACATGAACTGTCGGATCTTCGTCATGGCTTCCGCCACCGGTTCCGACATCAGGATATCATCCTTGTCCATACTGTTGGTTACAATATCATGAATAAAGTGATCCAGTCTCTCAGTGGGGCTGCTGCCGATCACTTCACAAATTTCCTTCGGGACATCTGCCTCCGTGAGAATTCCTCCCCGGATGGCATCATCCATATCATGATGAATATAGGCGATCTTATCGGAAAGTCTGACGATCTTTCCTTCCAATGTATGAGGCTTGCCAATGGTCTGATGGTTCCGGATACCGTCACGTACTTCATACGTCAGATTCAGTCCCTTACCGTCCTTTTCCAGAATATCCACGGTACGGACACTCTGCTCTGCATGCTCGAATCCAAACGGACAGACTCTGTTCAGAGCCCGCTCTCCCGCATGTCCGAACGGTGTATGTCCCAGATCATGCCCCAGTGCAATTGCCTCCACCAGATCCTCGTTCAGCTTCAGAGCCTTTGCTATGGTTCTGGCTGTCTGGGATACCTCCAGCGTATGCGTCAGTCTGGTCCGATAGTGGTCTCCCTCCGGTGTCAGAAACACCTGTGTTTTATCCTTCAGTCTGCGGAATGCCTTGCAGTGGATGATACGGTCTCTGTCCCGTTGAAATACCGGCCGGATATCACACTGTTCCTCAGGCTTCAACCGTCCCTTTGAATTTGCACTCAGGGATGCGTACGGACTTAAATAATCCTGTTCCCATTGTTCCAAGCTTTCTCTGATCGTCATAGTTCCTCCTGCCCCTACTTCTAATATTCTGTGCTTGTCCGAAAAATCCTTTTCCCGGGTTCAAAATTTTTAACTAAATTTTGAACCCGGCTATCTGCACACAGAATAAATGAATTCCGCACTTTTATCCATGGCCTCATTGGCCCTTTTGAAGGGTGACATCTGAAAGACATGCCACATCCCGGGGAAACGATCCATATGAGCGGACACGCCGGCCTTGATCAGGTTCTTGTAGAGCCGCAGAGAATCGTCTAATAATATCTCATTCTCTCCAACCTGAATGTAGACGGGCGGGAATCCGCGGAAATCGCCATACAGCGGAGAAATATAAGGATCCGTCAGGTCTCTGTCGGGAGCATAGGCTTTCGTCATGCGGTCGATGTATTCTCTGTCCAGTACAGGATCCACTTCCGCCTTGGTTTGGAACGTCTTGCCTTCGCCGGTGAGATCCGTCCAGGGGGACATCAATACGATGCCTCTCGGAAGCAGACGCTCCTGCTCCTTTAATTTCAGCACCAGGGACAGTGCCAGATTACCGCCGGCAGAATCTCCTGTAACGATGACATCTCTCGCTCCGTAGCCCAAAAGCATCAGATAATTCCAGGCCTTCATGGCATCCTCCGTGGCTGCCGGGTAAGGATGCTCCGGAGCCAGCCGGTAGTCAAAGCACAACACATCCATAGAAGTGCCCGATGCCAGCTTGGAGGTCAGAGTTCTGGCATAGATGCTGCTGCCGGTGGAATATCCTCCTCCATGACAATGCAGGATCACATACTTTTTCATATGTGCACGATTCACGCTGACCCATTCCGCATCCATTCCCTCAATATCCACCGGACGGTATTGAATCTCCTTACTGTTCCCCAACAGCTCTCCAATATGATCCTGGGATTGTCTGTGTTTTTCCAGATCCGGGTTTTCCACCAGTCCATGCACCCTGCGGATCAGCTGCATTAGATTCTGATTGTTCTTTTCACTGTTTTTTCCTACCAGTGCCATAAATTCCTCCTGTTAAAAATGAAGCCGTCTGCGTACTGCATTGCGCAGTCTTCTCCGGGACAAAAGTGTCGCGATCGTAATGTCCACGATCACACAGATCGTCAGCACGATCGCCGACCACCGAAGTTCAATGCCAAGTCCCAGGAAACGGTCGATAAGAATTTCCAGTCCCACACACAATACCGCTACTCCGGAGATCAGGTATAAAGCTCCCGTAAGGAATGACATCGGAAGCTTACGGATACAAAAAGTCACCGCTTCTACCACCGCTATGACAAGCAGCACCACCGGAATGCCCAATCCATAAAACCAGCCACTCTGTCCCGTCAGATAGGTCAGCAGATACAGATACACGATCACCGCCACACCGTCTAACAGAATCGACAGATAAACAGGCTGTCTCGTATAGATGACTACAGGGATCATGATCACCCACAATACCAGGAATACTCCGATCACCGCAAGGGACCATAGACTGCTCCGGAATACAAGTGCGTTCAAAAGTCCGCAGGTCACTGCCGTTGCCAGTACGATCACAGTCAGCAGTACCCCCAGATCTTTTCTTTTTACCACTTCCACCTGACCTTTTTCCTTCGGAAAAGGAGACGGCTGCGTAGACGGTTCCGGTGCTTTCGGATTATAGACCGGAGTATCGCACAGCGGACACTTTGTTGCCGAAGCATCCAGTTCCACACCACAATTCACACAATATGACATAATTGCTTCCTTTCTCTCTGTCAAAGCGATTTATCGATTACTTTCTATTTTTACATGAATGCCATCCTGTACCAGCTTGCGGAAAAACAGCCGCTCTACATCAGTCTCTGCAATACTGCTGGCAAAATTGATCGTCAGAATATCCTCAAAACTGGCAATGGCACAGTTCGTTCTCGTGGAAAAAGGCTGTCCCATATAAATATCAAAGCGTTCAATATATGGCTTCATAGTCTCCGGGACCTTCAGAGCTCCCATGTTGGTCAGGCCTGCCGAAGAATTCTTATCCTGAATCTTGGTATAGAACTGGCGGACCACCAGATCTTTAATAAACAGCGGCACAATACGGATGAAAGGATTCCTCTGGGTCTCCGCGTTCGTAGTGATATCGCCCCGCAGCAGCTTTTCATTCAGATAATAGCGCATGTAGTTATGCACCTGTGTCACAATTTCTTCGAAAGTGTACTCTCCCAGTCTGGGGTCGATCCCCGGGTAGATCATGGTGATAAAATTCCTCAGGGTCCTGGATGGGAAAAAGCGGCGCAGGTTCACCGGCATGGCAATTTTTACCGGTCGGAGCTTCAAATGCCATTCACTCTCCTGCTTCTGCATCAGGGCATAGAGCAGAACCGAATTCAGATATTCGGTAATGGTAGCATTATAGCTTTTCGCTACCTGCATCACCTCCGACACCGACATAATGCCGTCTATAATGTTCAGCGTATAGAAAGGTTCCTTCGTCCCCCTGACACGATAAGTCTTCTCTCCCGGCCTGGGTGGACAGACTTTGGCATTGGCATATTTCATATAAGCATCTTCCAGCTCTCCCGGGTCCGGGATCCCCAGAATGTCCAATACGAATCCTCCATTTTCAATCTCTGAATGTCCCTTCAGACGCAGATAAGTAGCTGTCAGTGTCTGCAGCACACACATTCCGCCGGTGCCGTCTCCCAGACTGTGATGCGCCTCCAGTGCGATCCGGTTACGATAGTAATAGATTCTTACAAGATACCGGTTATTGCCTTTAAAATGCATGGGCTGGCAGGGGTTCTTTACATCCTCCTGCACAAAAGGGCCGGGTCTGTCATTCGGTTCCAGATATCGCCAGAATACACCCTTCCGAATTGCCGCTTTATACGTCGGAAAACGAGGCATCGTCAGATTCACCGCCCGCTGCAGTATTTCCGGGTCTATATCTTCTTTTAACAGCACAGACAATCGATACACGGAAGAGAAATCTCTCCTCTGCAATGTAGGATATACGATCGCCGACAAGTCCAGTTTGTACCAATCCTTGTGTACCTTCTGTATTTGGTCTGTCTTCATTCTGTCTCACCTTCTTAATTCTAGATACAACAAAAATCTATATACAACAAAGGCGGCAACCTTTCGGTCACCGCCATGTGATGCAGAAAGAGGGACTTGAACCCTCATGGTATCACTACCACACGGACCTGAACCGTGCGCGTCTGCCAATTCCGCCATTTCTGCGAACAAGATGTATCTTACAGTATTTGTTTCAAAATGTCAACACTATTTTTCAAATAATTTAAAAAACTTTCGGATATGATCGTAGCCGGAAAAATAAAAGCGGCGATCTTATGATCACCGCTCATGTGATGCAGAAAGAGGGACTTGAACCCTCATGGTATCACTACCACACGGACCTGAACCGTGCGCGTCTGCCAATTCCGCCATTTCTGCGAACAAGTGTATCTTACAACACTTGTCGGTAAATGTCAATATTATTTTTCAAATAATTTAAAAAATATATAAAATAGCAAATATATTACATATAAGAGTTGAACAGGTTACCTGCATTATAAAGGCCGGTATATCCTGCGCTTCCGGTGTACAGACTGCTTCTGGTGGAAGCATGATCTGCTGCGAAATTGATCATGGAGCTCTGTGCGGATACACGGTAGCCGTAGGAACCATTTCCCTGAAACAGGCTCTTTACCGTAGACATATCCGCTTTCATAAAAGTATCCTTATCCAGGGATAAGGTACCGTCATTTTTCATAGTGATACCGATCTTCGCCAGCTGCTTGCTATTGGCAATGGTAGTATTCCCCAGAGATTCCGTGCGGTTGTTCACTGTGGTATCGCTCACATCATCCACAGCAGCCATCACGCTATTGTAATTTGTCACAAAGCTGTTCACCGCACTGTAGATTGCGTCAGTGTCGTACCCCTTGGTGGTACTCTCCACACCATTCTCATCTTTGGTAGTGATATCCTTCTGGGTGAACAGATCCTTTTTACCGGTCGCTAACAATGCATCTGCGGATTCCTTCAGAGCATCTGTCGTGGTCTCTACCTTCGCCAGCGCCTTCTTCGCAGTATCTGTTGCGGTATCTTTCTTCGTAATGGTGGAAGCTGCGGTCTTGCTATTGCCGCTGTCCTTGGCATAGTATGCCTTCATCAGTTTCCCGTAGCTGCCGTTCTTAATACTTGCATAATCTGCCAGCCAGTTGCCGCTTAGCGCATTGGATGCCGAGGAACTCAGTCCGGAAAACAGAAAAGAATAATTCGTTTTTGCCTGAATATTAATACTCATCACAGTCACCTCCGTGTTAACTGTTTTGAATCAGCCTTTTGGCCATAAGCTCTTTGCTACTAATTACAGTATACTACTTACTTCGGATGATTCCAAGATTTATTAACGCTTTTTTTGATCGGTTTTTGAAAAACATCCCATTAATCCAGTATTTTTTCCAGCATAGTCACCCGATTGAAGGGGAAAGAGAAGTAATAGCCGTCCGCGAAGTCCTCCGTCATGTTGATCACTTCTTTTGCTAACTGTACGCCGGCCTGTTCTCCCTCTTCTCTGGTCATATCCGCACGGTATCTCGCCAGCACTTCGTCCGTCACATCGATGCCAGCCATCTCATTTTTCATAAATGTGGCATTTTTAAGGCTCACAAACGGCATGATGCCACAGAGTATCCTGGCTCCGGTCTCCTCTTTGATCCGGCGCACTCTATCCGCGCTCTCCTTCGTGGATATGGGCTGCGTCAGGAAAAATGTGGCTCCTGCCGCCATTTTCTTCTTCACTCTGCCGATCTCCACTTCCAGATTCCGTCTGCCCTGATTGATGGCACCGCCGTAGCTTACCGGTGCCTGTGCAAACTGCTCTTCGTTCATGTCCGCAAGGATCTGCATGAGACCTACGGAGTCAAAATTGAACACACTCTTTACCGTGGTACGCACCATGGAGGGGATCGGGTCGCCGGTGATCACAAGGAAATTGTGAATCCCATTGATATAAGCTCCTAATAGCTGGGAGCGCATAGCGATGGCATTTTTATCACGACAGCAGATATGAGGCATGACACACATACCGGTCTCCCGCGCTACCTTTTCCGCCATGAGAATAGAATCCGCTCTTGTACGTCCCGAGGGAGAATCCGGAAAAGTCAGTACATCCACACCGCTTCTCTGCAACAGATGTGCGGCATCCATCAGTTTTTCATCGTCAATCCCCGCAGGAGGTGCCAGTTCGACGGCGATCAGTTTCTTCCCGCCTTCCGCTTCCTTTTTATGGTAAAAAGAGTGATCCTCTGTGGCAGCTTGTTTTTTCTCCGGTTCTGCCTTTTCCTGTGTCTGCGGATACTGGGTAAAGTCCAGTTTTCCGGCAAGATCTGCGATATATTCCGGTGTCGTACCGCAGCAGCCGCCTGCCATATCCACACCAAGAGCTATCATCTGCTGCATTCTGTCTACAAAATATTCTCTGTTATCGCCGGTGAAGATCATGCGTCCGGTGACCATCTGCGGGTAACCGGCATTCGGAAGGGCTGTGAGGAATTTATCTGCGGGCTTATAAAGTGTCTGCAGGATCCGGTACATATGAGAAGGACCCACGCCGCAGTTAAAGCCCACGGCATCGATCTCTTTTATCGCTCCCGCTCTCTGCAACAGCTTTCTGGCACTTAAGCCTGCATTGCTGTAACCGAACTGGTTCACAGAGAATTGTACCGTAATAAATGCCTGTTCCCCGATCATTTTGATCGCAGGCAGGAGTTCTTCCATCTCGGAAAAAGTTTCAAAGACAAAAAAGTCCACGCCTTCTTCCAGAAAAATGCGGCAGATCTCTTCGTATTCGCGGCATAAAGTATCCTTCTGTGCCAGCGCATCACAAGGGATCTGTCCGATATCTCCGGCGATATAGACTTCTTTTGTCTCACCGGTGCGTTCTCTCCACGCAGTCACCGCCTCCCTCGCCAGGCGTACGCCGCTTCGCAGAGTTTCCTCGATCTGTTCTTTGGACCTATCCATGCAGAAGCTGTTGGCTGCGAAGGTGTTGGTACGCAGAATCTGCGCTCCCGCTTCGAGGTACTCCGTATGAATCTCCTTCACCCGTTCCGGGGCTTCCAGATTCGCCAGCTCCGGCAGCTGTTTCGTGTCGTATTTTCCTCCGTAATAGGTCCCGAAGGCTCCGTCAAAGAGGAGCTTTTTCTGTTGGATCCTTTCACGGATCTGCTCTTTGGTATGTTTTGTATTGCCCATTATTGTTTCCTTTGTCCTGTTGATTTCGTTCATATTCCTTTAAAAACGAGCAGGTCTGCTCTCGCAAG
>ERZ780070.350-NODE-350-length-21487-cov-4.380133_pt1 | contig 21487 bp, 14 predicted proteins | sample MGYA00511577_ERZ780070 | MGnify/ENA primary metagenome ERZ780070 (study PRJEB29588, sample SAMEA2162530) | human gut metagenome | biome: human gut; feature: human-associated habitat; material: faeces | place: Denmark | collected 2008/2010 ...
GTTCTTATAAACAATGTCAAAGTTGCGCGACCCCGGCATCAGCATCATTCCCTCGATTCCGCTGCCGACGACAACGTCTTTGCCGAAAAAGTTCATTAGCCGCCCATTTTTGCTCATCGCCCGCGGCGCAATCTGCTTGTCTAAAACCGCCTGAGTGTTTAATCCCCAAAAGTCCGGCCGATTCTGATAAAAGCGCCGGATGTTTTCCGCCAGCTGCTGAACTTCCGCCGCTGCCTTGTCGGTTCCGATATATTTTTCGCTGAAAAATAAAACGCTTATGCCCCAGACAATCAGCAATGCCCCGACCATGCCGCCGATGACCAGCTGCCGGCGTTTTAAGGTCTGCAATTTGAGCTTTTGCTGCTGAATCCATAATTTTATCTGCATATTAGCCTCCCATGCTGCTGGTAATTTGATCTTGCATTTCAAACGTTCCCATAACCGCCCAGGCAATGACGCCGCCGATGGAAAGCAAAGCTGCCATATTCAAAACGCCGGCTTTTTCTTCAATCATATAGACGGATTCTTCCAGCCAGTCGTTGGCCAGCTTGTCCAGAGCTTCTTCAAAGTTATCCAATTCCGAATAAATTTTCAAATCGCCGATAATTTCCCGGTCCGGAAAATCCAGTCCGGTTTTGGCCAATGCCTGACCGAGGTTGTCACCGTTGTTGACATAAACCAGGGTTTTATCGATTCGTTCTTTCAGGTAGCGGCTGGCGTCGCGCCGCAGCGCTCTCAGCGCCATTGAAACCGGCGTACCGCCTTTGACCAGAGCCGACAAAGCCAAAAGCCAGCTGATGCCGGTAAAAACCTTATATAATGACCAAGGCGGAATATTGTCAAAAAAAGCCCTGACCTTGCCTGTCCAAATGCCGATGGTGAAATAGATGACCGCCATGGTTACCGGCAGACTGGCAAAAGCAATCAGCCAATTGTCCTTAATCCATGCCGACAAGTCAACCAGGTCTCGGGCCATACCGCGCCAGACGACGGTCGGCGCCGCATCAATCATCGGCGGCACCATGTAGACGCCGATTGCATAAATAATCAAAACTGACATCATTGTCAAAAAGGCCGGATAGGTAATTGCGCCCACAATCGGACGAATCATCTTGGTAGACCCTTCGGTAACCTTAATCAGATTCATCAGAGCGCTTTCCAGGTCGGAAACGTCGCCGACCGAGAGCATCAGACGTTCGCGGTCGGGAGCCCAGCCTTTTAGCGCATCGGAAAAAGTCATACCGTTGTTTAACGAGCGCCCCCAGGAGGCGATGGCGATGGCCAGCGGTTCGCTCGGATTTTTGCCGCCGTTGCTGGCCCCGTCATGCAGCATGTCCAGAGCATCCATCAATGAAAAGCGGTTTTTCATCAAAGAGGCAATTTTGCGATACAGTTTTAAACGGGTTTTGTTGGAAAACTGCAAAATCATTTTTGCATAATATTCCTCAACCTTGTTTAATTTGCGTACCGCATTGTGAAACGACGGATTATGTCTTTGATTCTCTTCAACCATTTTTTATTTCCTTAATAAACCGGACGTTGGTCAAGCAAACCGCACCAACGTTCAACTTCGTCAAGATCAATGTAACCTTTTAACATTCTCTCAATTGCGGCGTCTTTCAGCGTCCTGCCGCCCAAATCGCTGGTCCAGTAGTCAATGGCTTTTCTGGTTTCGCCTTTAATCATCAGTTCCAGAAACATTGCGTCGGGCAGCACGATTTCCGGAACGCTCATTCGCCCTTTAATTCCGCTGTTGTTGCAGTATTTGCAGCCCGGACCTCGTACGAAAGTGTTTTCAACGCCGAAGTCGCCCAACGCTGTTTTCAAACGTTTTACCTGCGGTTCATCCAGCATCTCTTTTACCGATTTTCGGCAATGCGGGCAGAGTTTTCGGAACAGACGTTGTGATATAAGGCCTTTTATCAGTTCCGGATCCAGCAGTTTAAACGTTTCGACGCCCATATCCCGGAAACGGGTCAGAATTGCCGGTGCCGAGTTGGCGTGCAGGGTTGTCCACATGCCGTGGCCGGACAAGGCCCCCTTAAATGTAAGCTGAGCCGCGGAAAGAGTACGAATTTCGCCCACCATCATAACGTCCGGGTCGGAACGCAGTGCCGCCGACAGGGCTTTGGTAAACTGTTCGTCTTTTTCTTCTTCTGTATTGGCATTGGTCACCGGCATTTGCCTTGCCCCCGGAATAGGATATTCGGGAGGGTCTTCCACCGTAATCAGGTTAATTTCATAATTCTTTTCCTGCAGCAGCTTAATCATGTTTCTTTGCAGGGTCGTTGATTTTCCCGAACCCGTAGGGCCGGCAATGACGCTCACGCCGACGGGAACCGCCCGCAAACGGTAAAACAGGTTTTCTTCATACTCTCCAAAACCGAGGGCTTGCAAGTCTCCGCTGCCGTCCGGGTTGTCGTCGGCATACAAAAGACGCATAACCAGATATTGAGAACCGAAGGCAATCGGATTAAATTGCAGTCGAATAGCCAGCACATTGTGCGGCAGCATCAGTTTTCCCTTGGAACCGCGCAACGGCGTCGAACCCAGTTTTTGTGCACCCTGAAATTCGTTTTGAGCATAGTTGGAGTCCGAGATGTCCGCAGAAGCAAAAGCTGCGCGGACGAACAGCTCGCCCCATTCCTTGTTATACTCCATTTCGGTCTGCATCATACCGTTGGTACGAAACATAATCTGCGTGCTGTCCGCCACCACGACGTGCACGTCCGACACTTTCTTGGCGGCGGCGCGTTCAACCACGGCGACAAAGTCCTTTTGCATTTGCAATTGGTCGAGGTCGCTGTCTTCTTCAATTTCTGCGGCTGCGGCGCTGCGTTCTGCAATGCTGTAAACGGCATTCAGCTCGTTTTGTGAAACATAGGTCGGTTTGGAAATGTTCAGCCGTTTTTTTCTGGCCAAAACTTCAAAACTGAGAACGCGTCCGTCAAATTTGTGGGTTTCAACCACCAAAAAGCGCCCGTCGGAAAACAAAGCCAGCAGACGCCTGGTATCGTCGTTGACCACAAGCGAAGATCCCGGCAGCGTCAGCAGCTTGTTGCCGTTCGAAAAATACAGGTCCGTGATGGATGCGCGCTGTTCGGTTTCCCGTCTGCTTAATTGAACACCGCCAGATCCGCTTGAAGCGGCACCTGTATCAGGTGTCGCTTCTTTGACCTCTTCTTCTGAATTGTTTTCTTCAGCCATTTACCTACCTGACAATCATATCACGCCCCATTCCCGGAACTTCTTCACTGGCAATGAAGTCCCGTTTGGGAGTTTCATCCTTCTTTCCGTCAGCTTTTTTCTTTAATTCATCCTTTAAGTTGGCTTCCAGTTCGGATTTTTGAGGTTCCAAGGGCAGAATGCCTCCGGCCGCAAAGTAAAGATAGTCTTTGGCGCCTGCTTTTTCCGCACGGACGTAGGTCGTGGTAATTTCGTCAATCACGTGTCCGCTTTGCAGGGTTGTGCCTTTTTTGACGTAGAACGGAGAGCCGTCTTGATTAATCAGTTTGGCAATAAGTTCGCCGCCCTGACCGCGAATTTCCATTACGGCATACATATCATTGAGCTTCAGTTCCGGTGTGACGACTTCCGGTGCGGCAACGCCTGCCTGTGCAACTCCGGCAGCACCTTCGGCCCCGCCCTCGGCAAACGGATTTTGTTTTTCCATTTCTCTTTCCTGAGCTTCAATGCGGGCCTTTAAGATTGATATTTGCGTTTGCAAATCGGCAACCTGACGCAGCAATACTTCTTTTGCTGCTTTAACTTGGTTGGAGGCGTTTGCCACGGAATTTTTGATGCTTGCAAACTTTAATTTTGCATCATCTATAACTTCTTGTTTTTCCTTTTTAATCTTGTCCATCTGCTCATACAGTGCCGCATTTTTCTTAATCCACTGCTGATTAATTTCCAACATCTTGTTTTTGTAAGAATTCAGCAGCTTTTCCTGACGCAGCTTTTCAAAGGCAATATCCAGCTCTCTCAGTTTCTGCTGTTCTTGTACAACCTTCTGTTCCTGAGCCTTTTCCCATTCGATTCTGGCCTTGCGTTTGGCTTCTTCTTTTTCTTTTTCTTTTTCTAAAGCTTCTTTACGCTGGTTTTTTATCGCTTCTATTTCATTTTTAACCTTTTCTCTGCGCAGTTCCAGGTTTAACAAAGCCGTCTGTTTTTCCAGTTCCGACATCTGAGAGAAAACGCGGTCGTCTATTTCCGTAATGTTTTTCGGCGCACTGCTTCTTTGGCCCAGGATTCCGAGACTTCCGGGTTGATTCAATACATCGGCCGAAACCAGAGGGGTGCTGGTTTGTTCTGCCGGAGCTGCCGCGATAATGTCTTCAACGGAAATGTCTTCCTCTACGACTTTTTCTGTCGGAGTTTGTTTTTCTTCCGGTGCCTTAACGCTGTCGGGCGTGCTGGGAGCGGCATTGCCTGCCTCGGCAGGCACTTCACTCGGAACTTCGCTCTCGATGCTGTCGTCAAACAGGGCGATTTCGTCGGGAATATCCTGGTTTAATGCCGGATCTTCGTTTTCGGCATTATCTGCCAGCGTCACTACGCCTTGCGCATAAAGTTTTGTTATGTTTGTTTGAACCAATAACAAAGCCAGCACTGTCAGACATAAAATATTTCTTATTTTATAAAACATAGATTGTCCCCTCAAAATCCCAAACCTTCGTGCTTGGAGAATAATTTAAATTTTTAACCGTAACTCCTGAATATTTTGTTAACATTTTTATCCAGGTGCGCGGATCATACGTTGTTTTTAACTTAAACGTAACCATTCTGTATACTGTTCCCTGCGGAGAAGTATAGGTTGCCGACCCTAAAGATATAGGGTGGCCTATCGCTTGGAAAGTATCGTTAAGTTCATTTACCAAATCAACGGCGTTTTTAGCCGGAGGCGAGTTAATTTGGTTGATTTTCGGCAATGCCAGCGACGCCGTCAACGAATTGCCGTCACTGGAAAAACTAAGGCCGCTGAAAGACAAGCCGGATTCTTCCATAGCTTTGCGGGCAATGGCCAAACGTCCCAAATCCCGCCGCCAAGAGGTTGATACACCGCCGGAATTGCAGGTGACACCACCGATAACCCAGCCCGGAGGCATAATTTTGACCAAGTCGATAATTTTATCATAGCAGGAATTCAGGACCATTTCCGGATCATCAAGTTTCTCCCACGGTTTAACCTCGGGAGGTTGCTGAACTTGCTGTACCGCCTTGGGCTTGACCGGAACAACGACTGGTCGAACCGTCGGCGTTAAAAACAGGTGGTTAATCAGGCTGGAAATAAGCCATATACCGACAATGGCCGAGACTGCAATAACAATCATCAGCTTAGCGCCGCGCAGCCCTTTAATCTTTTGCAGCTTGGCTTTGGCGCCGCGGGCTAAAATTTCTTCAACGCTGACTTCTTCAGTTTCCTCCAGTCCCCATTCGGCCGGAGCAATTTTTTTGCCCCAGTCGGGAACCGCCAGCATTGACATAAACTGGTTTTTGGCCTCTTCCTCACTGAGAAACAGCATATCGCCGTCGGAAAGGATGATGTCGTTTCTGATACAGGTATACCACCAGCCTTGAGGCGTTTTGAACACGGCCACGTAAGAAGAAATATTCGACATTGCCGTCGCCAGGGAAACCGCGGCAACCGCTTCTCCTCCCCTGTAGCCTTCATGCGATACGCAAATACCGAATTGCGGTGCCTTGCCGCCTTTGATACAGAATAAGTCTGCTCCTTCTAAGACGCCTTCCGATGCATCCTCAACTTCCTGAAACGGATCGGTGACGTTTTGCAGCGGTTGCCAGAACAAACTCGTAGCATACGTCGTTCCGCCCACGGTAATCGACGTTCCCCAGGAGCGTTGAACATTCCTCCCGTCGTAATCGTCATCTGCTAAGTTGGCGTCTTCTAGCACCTGTTTTCTCCTTTAATAAGCCTAATTCATCGACATTCTTGATTCCGGAACCAGAGGCGTGTCAAGAATAACCGGTGTCAGGATAATAACCAAAACGCTGCGGTCTTTGGTAGCTGTTGCCGAACCGCCGAGCAGAGAATTGGTGGCAGAACCCGTACCTTCTTTAGTCGTGGAATTGCTGACTTTTTCAAAGCCCGTCAAAATCAGGGATTCACCGGAAGTCATCGCCACTTCCTGTGTAAATGCACGTGATTCGACCTTCGGGTTTTGAATGTATTGGTTGTCGTCGGCGTTACCGAATTCAACTTTTTCCAAAGACAACAGATCGGACAAAGTCATATTGAACATCAACAGCATTCTGCCGTGTTCCAAAATTCGCGGCAATACGTCCAGGGTAAATCCGGTTTCGATTTCTTCGGTCGTTACTGAGATGTCATAGTTGTTGCCGTCGGTACCGCTGTTGGTTTTGGTCATTTCCGCAATGTAGTTTTGCTTTTGAGTAACCTGAATTGGTGCCGGTTTGTTGTTAAGCGTCGTAACCGTACCGCTGGTGACCAGGCTGGTGTTGTTCTGGGTAGACAAGGCTCTGACCGCGGCATCTGCCGTCCAGTTGCCTTTTAAGATACCCCAAGAAACCATATTTGCCGCATTTTCGGCAGTGCTCACGCTGGTAGAGCCCGCTACGACCACATTGTTTACGCCGTCTTTGAATGTTGCTTTCAAATCCAGACCGTAAGTGTCGTTGTCGGCAATCTGAACCTGCAGAACCTTAACGCTGATGGCAACCTGACGGGACAACCGCATATTCTGTTCGTTGATATAGCGTGCCACCTTCTTGATGTCGCTGGGCGTTGCCGTTAACGTAATGGTTCCGTCAGACGGGGACATCGTCAGTTTGGCGCCTTCGGTAATCATTGCGGTAATGCTTTTTTCAAAAGTGCCCCACAGTTCTACCTGAGCGGAGTTCGACAATGAAATCGATGCGCTGCCGCCGCTTCCCGAAGCGCTGCCGCCGACGTTGACGGACATATTGGGCTTTGTCGGCAGGCTGTATACGATAAACGTTTTGGTAACGAATTTATAGAAGTGTATTTCCTTCTTTTCATATTTCCACCACAATCCGAAACGAGAGCAGACTTCATCCAGAAAACCGCTTAAAGGACCTTCATACGAAACCAGCATTTTGTCCGGTTCCGCCCAGTCGGCATTAATCTTGTCCAAAGACGGCTTGTTGCTTTTTGCCGCCGTGTTGACGTCCTTTTGGATTTGCGGAGCATAACGAACGCCCAGAGACGTCGTTTTGTTAATCATATCGCCGATTTCAAACAAAGTAATCGGACGGTTGCTGACTAAGGTAATGCCGTTCTTGGTCTCTAAATAAGACGGCAGCGGGTCGCCTTCGTATTCGACCTCACTGGTGTCGCCGAGCCAGATTTCGTCTTTAACTTTAATCAGGTCTTCATTCGACGGTGCCGTAGGAATTTTGGAATCTTCCTTTAGCTTTGTTGCCGCCTCAATCTCGCGGTCAATCGTTGCGTCCATACTGGTTGCAATGGAGCAGGAGGCGGCAAAAGCGATAACCAGCAGTCCGGCGCCCAGTTTTTTTAATTTAGTCATATGCATTCTCATCCTCCAGTGTCTCTACAACCAAGACGCGGTTTCCTTTATAAAATGTAGCTACCGGGGCCGGGCGGGCTCGAGCAAAAGAACGGATTAAGGCAGAACTGACGTCTGCAAAGCGTCCTCTGAACATTGCGCCGGCGGCAAGGGTATAGTTGCGGTTCGTATTCCAGATTAATCTCCAGCCGGAACGCTCGCTCCAGTCGGTTAACAGGCCTTTCAGGGTATTGCCTTCTTCTGCCAGCCAGTCTTCAACGGGATCTTCGCTGGCGGTATTGCTGTCAGAACTGCTGCTGTTGTCGCTGTCGTCGTTCATTGCTTCGTTGATTTCGTCTTCGTAGTCGGAAACTTCTTCTTCAATTGTCGGCGGGATGGACGCAGACATGTTGCTGCCGGCTCCGGCACTGACAATCCTTTGGTCACGCGGCGTTCTTTCCCCGAATTCCCGATAATTGGCATTGGTTTCGGTATAGTTTACAAAATCGTTGTTGTCGGCAGGCAATTGCGAAGCAGAAGGCGGTACGATAACCGGAGCCGCCGGTGTCGGGACGACGGCCGGATTTTTCGTCTCTACGGTAACGGTTTCTGTTTCATACGCCGTATCCACATAAGTCTGATCAGCTCCCCAGTCCTGAAAACAAGAGCAGCCGGTCAGGAAAAAAGCAGATAAAATAACGGCTTTTTGCAAGATTTTCTTGTCCATTATTGCAATCCCTGAATTAGATTTTGTCATATTTTTTTCCTATCATACATACTGAAAAATAAATAATCAAGCGCGAGGCGAAACTTATTACCATTGTAAATAATAGCTTTCTCTTGGCTTATTCATTCTTCCTTTCGTCGTTTCCGTATTAATGTTGTTTCTCGTAATTGTTCTTATGATAAAGGAGTTTGGTTCGCGATTTGTGAATACCGTGTTGATTTTGCTGTATTCTACTCCTTTATTCGTTAAAATATTATGTAACAAGTTCAGTCTTTTTTGCTGCAGTTCCATTCCGCTGGTTCCGTCAATTCGTATCTCTATGGACATAGCCGGGTCATCGGCTGCTTTGCCGGCAAAAGCCTGAATCCAGCGCAGGGTTTGTCCTGAAATCTCCGCACGGTTAGGCTGGAATGACAGCCTCATTTCCGTGGGCATGATTTTTCCGCGGCTGCGGCTGCCCTTAAATTTTTTCTTGATGCTGCTGATGAAGTCGTCGTCATCGGTGTTCTGCTTGCTTTCCTTGACGTTGGAGCTTGAACTGAAGATGGAGCTGAGCGAGCTGAGGATGTTGCCTTTTTTTTGCTCTTGGGGCGTTTGGTGCTTCACCGGCTCAATCGGCTGTGGTTCGCTTTTTTCTTCTTTTTTCACAATCAGCGGTTTCTCCGGACGCACTTCTTCTTTGAGCTTTCGCTCGACTTCAATCTCTTTTTTTATGTCATCCGGTTTGTCTGACGATACCAGTTGCGGGGTCAGGTTTTCGTCATTCAGGATTTCCTCGGGAATGGGAATGAGAAGATTTTGCACGGTCCCGGAAGCAAGCTGCAAATCCGCGTTCGTTGTGTCCAGAGGTTCGCGGTTTAGCGCTTTTTGTATTGAGGCCTCGTCTTTTTGATAATACTTTTCTTTGGCTACCATGGCGTTGTGCGGAGCAACGGCGCCCTTGGCAACGACCCAGGGGCTGTCTTCACCGTTGTCTGCCAGAGCATCGCGCCGCGGCATCTGTTCCCACGACTTGCTTTTGTTGGCAATGGGTTCCTGGTGTTGTGCGGATTTCTCGCTGGTCATGCTTTTGATGGGAACGTTGCTTCCCGCCAAAGCGACGCGGTTTGCTTCGGCGTTGCGCAAAACTTTGGCGCCGGCGTTTTTGGCCAGTGGATCAACAGTCTTTTCCAACGGAAATATGGCTTCCGGCTCAGGACTTTCGGCGGCGGCCATCCGGAGCGTGTCCCCCGTTTTGTCATCTTCGGCTGTCAATACGGCCGGAACGGCTATCGTTGCCGTTAAAACGAGTCCTTCTTTTGGTGCGCTTTTAACAGGAGCCTCTTGATAAGCTTTTTCTGATTTATCGGCGCTGTGCCGGGGAATAATTTTTTCTGCGGCTCTGGGCGGCGGATTATGAATAACCTCGTCAAAGTTCTGAACCAGTTTCGTTCTCGTTTCCGTTTCGCGGATTGCGTTGTCCGGTATGTTGTGGTCAATTTCGAGCGGAAAATCGATTATGTCGTTGTCGGCCATAATAACTTCCGCCTCAGGTTGGTAAACGACCTGCAAAGAAGACGGTGCGGGAGGGGTTTCCTGCTGCCTGGGTTCGGGTAAAACCGTTAATGCAATCTTTTTGACCGGTGCCGGGCGTGTAGAGGGGGTGTCCCGGTTGCCGCGTAAGAACAGCATAATGTTTTTGCTGGGAATTTTTACTTCCTGAGATGCCGAGGGGCGGGTATGCCAATAAATCCCGTTTGCCGTAAAAATGGCAAACAAAGATAACGCAAAGCTGTAAACAAAAGTTTTTAAACCTGTTTTTTGCATAAATTAAACCCCTCTAAAGCCTTGATAAATCAAAATGCGACTCTTGGCAAGAGTCCATAAAAATTAGCTCTAAACCTGTGGATTCTTTTAAATTAAATTTTTACCGGTATTTACGGTATCATAATGCCGTTAGTGTTTGCGCTGTCGGATAATGAAAAACGTTTTTTGCCGCTTTCGTAACGGCTATTAATTTATAAAAAACAGTCGTTTACTACTGCTTAACGACTGTGAATTTTTTGTTACAGCAAAAAATATGAAGTGTAAACAATATGTTAACGATTTTTCGGTATAAGCATTTTTGCTGGTAATCATTTTAAAAATTGGTTATTCTAAAAGAGTATAAAGAGTTTTTGCAATCTATTTGAAGGAGAACGATTATGCAATTTCTTAAAAATAATATTTGGACATTCTGCCTGGTAGCTGTCTTTTCACTGTTGACATTTGCCGGTGATGCTTCGGCTCAGAGTTCTGTAATGCAGACCTCTCAAGAAAAGGCATTGAACGTCTTTACCGCTGTTAAAACGATTATTTTCGTTGTCGGTGGTTTCGGTTTGGTCGGTGTCGCTTTCGGCGCGATCTTTGGTAAAGTAAACTGGAAATGGTTTGCAGGTTTGGCTGTAGGTCTTGCTATTCTGGCAGCTGCCGGTTCTATCGTTAACTACGCTACCGGTGAGAATATGTCTGGTTTCCAAGACTCATTCGACAACGCTACAAACTAATATTCTCCTTCTTTATGTTCCGGGGCGGCGGCTTGCCGCCGTCCTTCGGAACAATAAAAGGACTTGCGTATCAGGGGTCTAACGGAACAATTGCCAAGCAATTATTGCCTCGGCCCCTTTTTATAAAAAAGTGAATTTAGCTGTTTGGTCTGAATTGCTCCGGACTAAACACCCAAGTTCACCAGACTGAACGAACGGAAATCTCCCGCGGGAGAACAGAACTAAGGAGGGTGCTATGGTTAAGGTTTCTAAAATATGTCAGATTTTATTGCTGGTAGCCTTTGTATGCGCCTTCGCGCCGAATAGTGCATATGCAGATTCTGGTATGATCTGTAACGACGGCAAAGTGCTCTATTCGGGCAAGTGTTGTAAATATCATCCGGCAGCGGGTAAGTATACGGATTGTGTTGACCCCATAAAAACGGAAACAAAAGAAGACGGAACAGTAACCAAAACCGTTGATAAAAACGTTGCCCAAACCTATGACAACACTGTAAGAACAGACAATACCACGCCCACAAAAGTTACCAATACCAACAGCAAGGCTAGTAGCGGTGCGGTAACCGGCTGTTCCAAGGATTTGGGGCTGTTTTCCGGTCTTATCAATACCGGTAACAAAATCTTCAAAGGGTTGCGCGATTTGATTTATGTCGTTGCCGGTTTCGGTATAATCGGCGTTGCCGTCGGCGGATTTTTCGGAAACCTGAACTGGAAATGGCTGGGAGCTATTATCATTGCCCTGGTCGTTATTGCAACGACCGGAGAGCTGATTAACGCTATTACGGGCTGCACGGAATTCACCAGCAGCATGATTACCGACACGCTTAAGTGACGACGGTATGGTTTTTCGGAGCGGAAGCTCCCGGGTCTGCAAAACAGACCGATTGACGAACGGAATTCGGAGAATATTCTCCGCAGAAAGTTTCCCTTCGGGGAGGTTTTCTAAAGAACTTGGAATAGGAGGTTATTATGGTTAATCTTACGAAAATAAGCAAAGTAGTTCTGGTAGCAGGCGCTTTGGCCTTTGCTTCCTTCTATTCAAATCCCTCTTACGCAATTTGGGATGCACCGGACGATTATTACTCTTCCGGCAGCGGAAATACCGAAACCGGCAATATGCCGCCCGTTAATATGCCTGCGTTGACGGCACCGACCACCAATCTGGCTGATATGGCCGGTTCAATTGAGCTGCCGACGACGATTGAAAGCCGGGATCCGTTGGTAAAAGCCTCAAAAGCGGCGGCGGAAAAAGATGCCGCCAAGGAAAAGCTTGATCAGATTGAAAAACAATATCAGGCTGATTTGCAGGATTTAAATGCTCAGATATCCAAAGAGGGCATCAGCAAAAAAGAGAAAAAGGAACTGCAGCAGAAAATTGCCGATCTGAAAAAACAGTATCAAAAAGATCAAAGCGAAGCTGCAACCGCCTACAATAATGCTTTGAGCGAATATCAAACGAACAAAACGGCTGCGACCTCCAATGTTTCCGTCAATGCCAAACGTTCGGCCTATAATGCCGCGCGTCAGGAATACAACAATCTTGCCAAATGTGCGGAAGCGCCGGCCGATTGTAAGGATTCCAACGGTAATCCCATTACGGATGCCGACGGCAATCCGCTGACGACGACGACTTTGAATGCCTTGTTGGCAGAAAAGAAAGCTGCGGCAGATGCCGCTTATAATGACTATCGGGCGGAACAAAACGCATTGACCGGTAAAAATGCCGATTTGCAAAAAGATGTTCAAAATGCCAAAAACGAAGTCAAAGATCTGGAGCAAAAGTTAGAAGACGCCCAGAACGGATGTAACTATTACAAGCAAAATGGTGCGGTTTCCGCGGCCGCCAAAGCTGATCAGGAAAAATACTGCGGCTTGGTAGATACTTATACCAGTGAGCTTGAAGCTGCCAAAAACAAGCTTTCCGCGGCGCAAAACGCTGCCCAGTCGGCCGGTGTCAGCGGCGGTGACGAACATGAAGGCGAAGTTTATGCCGCATTCAGTACGGCTTCCAGCAGCGGTGTTGACGCTGACGGTAATTTTGACGGAACCTATCGCGGTACCGCAACCTATGATGTCAAAGACGGAGATATCTTTAATACGATTACCCGTCGGGCAATGCTCTTTTTAGTCAGCCTTAAACCGATTATCTACGTATTTGCCGGTTTTGGCCTGATTGGTTTTGCCTTCATGGCTATTTTCAACAAAATCAGCTGGAAATGGTTTTCCAATATTGCAATCGGGTTGTTCCTGGTCGCTAATATGGGTCGTTTCATAGAATATTTTGTCTTCCCCGAAGGAGGGTTGAGCAACAATCAGTTGTCTTATGGCGATTACCTTAACAAAGGTTTTGCCGATACTGAATATAAATGGGTTGAAGCGTCCGCAATTTATACGGCTCCTACTGCCGCCGGCGTTAACGGCGAGGTTCCGGCCGAAGTGGCAAGTCCGGAGGCGGAAAAAGATGTTCGCGGTTTCTGCGGTAAAACGGAAGGTGCCAGCGGATGGAGCAATTTCTCCAGCTGTATTAAAGATATTACGGCAGCCGGTAAAAAGGCGGTTGATACTGCCAAAACGGCTAAAGAAACTGTCGACAAGGTTAAAAACGGCGTTGAATCTGTTAAAAATGCTGCCCAGAATATTGGTGACGCTGTTAAAAATGCCAAGGGCAACGGTTTGTCGGGCATCATTAAGGCAGCCGGTCAAATCGGCAGCAATGTCAACAATATGGTTGGTACGGCCGGTGGCGTTGTCAATGGTGTTATGAGCAATGTCAGCAAGATTTCTAATAATGTTCAGGATGTCACCAAGAGTACAGATGAAGTGGCCGAACTGAACGAGCAGCGCAGCAAAGGTGAGGCGACCAACGCGCTCGACCGCCTGCTCAAAGGTCAAACGACCGGCGCCGACGGTACGGTTGAACATCTGTACGGCGGTACGGATCAGAACGGTAATGCCGTAGAAGGTAAAGTTGCATCGGATTCAAATGTCTTTACCAATATCAAAGACACTACTGACAACATTATGCAAAAGTCTAAAGAGTCAAATACGATGTTGCAGGGGTTGACCAGCACGGCTTACGAAGGCACAAAACTGGTTGAAGACGTTACAGGAGTTACCGACAAGCTGCGCCAGAAAAAACAGCAGCAGTCCAGAAGCAAATCCGCATCTGCCAATAATAACTCAAACAACAATAACGGTGGTACCAACCAGCCTTTGACCGGTGGTGATAAACCGACAAACAACGGCGGCACCAATCAGCCTTTGACCGGTGGTGATAAACCGACAGACAACGGCGGTACCAATCAGCCTTTGACCGGTGGTGATAAACCGACAAACAACGGCGGTACCAATCAGCCTTTGACCGGTGGTGATAAACCGACAAACAACGGCGGTACTAACCAGCCCTTGACCGGTGGTGATAAACCGACAGACAACGGCGGTTCAAATAATCCGTTAGTGTCGCGTAGTGCTGCGGTTACTGAGGAACCCGTTGTATATAATGAAATTGAGATTGTTGAGACGAAAACAACTGCACCCGCCGCAGTTTCAACCGGCGGAAAAGAGGATAATGCTGTTGCGGAAACACCGGCAAGTGTCACACGCTCTGCTGAACCGGAACCTGCTGCAGTACCCGCTCCGGCCGCCGCCGAACCTTCTGCTGCTGAAAATTCGGCGCAGGAACGCCGCCGTCAGGCCTTGGCTGCCCGACAGGCTATAGCGGCAAGGGCTGCGGTACGAACTCCTGTTGCGGTTGCTAACGATTTGGGTACAATCGACACAACATCTGGTGATGAGCCTACGGTCGCCGCTACGGCTGCGGTAGAAGTTCAGGCTGCCGAAGCTGCTGTGGAAGAAGCACAAAAAGCGGCTAAGGTCAAAACCGAAGAGGCGCGTGCAGCCTCCAATGAAGCGGCCCGGTTGGCGGCTGTTGCAGCTCAAACCAATAATCCTGCCGATATTGCCGCGGCACAGCAAGCAGCGGATGCTGCCCGTCAGAAACAGCAGGAAGCTGTCGATGCTCAAAAGGTAATCGATGAACAAATCCGTCTCCGTACCACGGCTCAACAACGCTATTATGCTCTGACCACGGATAATTCGCTTGAAAATCGTCTTGAACAAGAGGATGAAGAGCATGCCGAGGAAATCAGCGAAGGGGCTGAACAACGCCAAATGGAGGAGGCCAGCGCCCAGGCTCGTGCAGAAATGGAAAGCAGGGCTGCGGCTTTTCGCGCCGGACAGGAAGCTTTGCAGCGAGAAGCTGAGGAGCGGAAACAAGAAGAAGTAGCTGCTGCCGAGGCTGAACAAAGTCGTGATGCCGCAATTCAGGCGGCGGAAGAGATGGAGCGTCGTCTGGAAGAAAGCGACCAGGCCAAACTCGAGCGTATTCGTTCTGCCCGCATCAAAAGAATGCAGCTGATGCGCCAGATGCAGGAGCAACAGGGTGGAGATGTTGCTGCCGAGTAGCTTTCGCAAAAATTAACGCATTATTCATAAAAAAGAGGTATACTGTATAAAAAAGATACCTCTTTTTTTATGCAAATACACAGCTCTGAATAAATTGGGTTGTTTTTCTTGCATAAAAAAATCACCGCGGTATCATAAATTCATAGTGGGACTGTAATATGCGTGAAATAATATTAAAAGCGGTGGCAAATCCGCCTAAGATACTGTGGGGGCCTTTTTTACCCACCATGCTGAACATGGGCATACAGTTTCCCATTATGTTTATGTTTTTAGGAACATTTAATATTAACCCGCTGGTTTTTATGTGCACTTTGGTCATCGGCCATGTTATCTGTATTGCCGTGGGTGTCAAAGAGCCGCATATTTCGGCTATGATTCAGGCTTACGGCCAGACTGCCAAAACTTCACATAACCTTTATAAAGAGAAGGGGAACAAATTTGCACCCTGAGTTTGATTTTTTCAGCACCTTTGTCCAAGGTCTTTCCAGCATAGAAGTAGCTGTTGCCGTAATCGGTTTTATTTCGGCGGCGGCATTTGCCGGATTCTGGGCGACTAAGTTTGGTTATTATGTCCTGCCTCAGCCTCGTGAGTCGCGGGTGTCTGACTTTTTGCCTTTTAACAAGTTGTTGTCGGACGGCATTACCATTCGCTGTTATAACGGATCTCTGGCCCGTGTTTTCAGGGTTGAGGGCGTGGATTTGGCTTTTGTTACCGATGAAAAGGTAATGTCGATGCTGGAAGCGCGCAAATCATGGATTGACGGTATGTCTGACTTGCAGGTGACTTGCCGCGTCATTACGCTGCGTGAGCGAATTCCTCTGGAAGAAGAAACCGGAGATTTCGGAAACAAACTGTTGTCCGATATTGCCTCAACCTGGCGCTCTAATCTAGACCGTGTATACAGCAACCAGCACTATATCGTGCTCTCGGTTGCGGACCGTACCGATTCCCTCAAGGATTTGAACTATGCTTCACAGGCGCTGATTGCCACTTTGAGCGAATACGGGGTCACGACGTTGTATGAATCTGAGGGAAGCCCGGCAAAAGACAGCCCGCTTTCGGTATATTCCAAAATTTGCAGCCCGATATCCAAGCCGATGCCGAAAATCAACGGTGCCGAAGGTGCGCATTTAAATGAATTGCTGACCTCCGACCACATTCATTTCACCGGTGAAAACGGCATTATCAAATTCTTTTCCGGCGACAAACAGCTTTATGAAGTGGTTATGGGCATCCGGTCTTCCGGTGACTATATGGATGAGGGAATGATTGCCTCATTGCTCTCTATTGATTGTGAATTAACTCTATTGCACAACATTCGTCCGATTTTCAAACCGCACGCCCGTGCATTGTTGATGCAGCAGCAGCGTATGGCCACCATGACCAGCTTTTCAAGTGACGTTGTCGACCAGTACAGCGAGGTTTTGGCTGCCATTGAAGACAGCGATACCAACCATCAGGCTTTGACGGAATATGCCATGGCGGTCATTTTGCACGGCGAGAGCAAAGAAGAAATTGACTTCGGCGAAAGTGAAGTGCAGCGTATCTGCCGTTTATACGGCGTAACCCCGGTCCGTGAAGGCTGGGTCACGCAGGCGACGTTCTTTAACCAGTTTCCGACTTATGAAACCCTGCCGAGGACCTATCGTTATCTGTCCCGCGTGGTTGCCACGGCCATTTCTTTTGACAAGCCTTCCGAAGGTTTCAGCAAGTCAGACTGGGGGCCGGGAGCCATTTCCATCTTCCGCACGACTTCGGGATCGGCTTATCGTTTTCAGTTTCATGTTTCCAGTGAAGATTCTGCGGTGGCTCACTGTTGTATAATCGGTCCCACCGGTCAGGGTAAAACGACTTTGCTGACTTTTCTTGCCGGTCAGGCCATGCGCCACCGTGATTTGAAGGTATTTTTCTTCGACCGCCACCGCGGTGCCGAGATTTTCACCCGCGCCATCGGCGGAGCATATGTCGGCTTTGAGGGTGATGAGAAAAACGTTTCCCTTAATCCGTTTGATTGTGCCAATACGCCGAATAACCGCGCTTTCCTGCGTCGGTGGATTCGCGCCATTACTTTGGTGGACGACGCTGTTTCCGAAAAGGAAATTGCCCGTGCCGTAACAACGGCGTTTGACTACCTTCGTCCCGAAGAGCGGGTGATGACTAATTTGTATAAAAGCTGTTTTTCTCCGACCGGAAATATGCGTCGGGAGCTTTTCAAATGGGTCAATCCCGACCAGTACGGCAATATTTTTAATGCGACTAACGACAGCTTGGATTTGAAGTCTAAACGTTTTATGGCTTTTGACTTCACGCACATCTTTGAAGACGAAGTCCTGGCGCCTGCCGTCATCAGTTATATCATGCATCGTATCCAGTCGGAAACCGGCGAAACCGGGGTTCCCTCTCTGATTATGATTGATGAGACCGCACCGATGCTCAAACACCCCATGTTCCGGGATTATTTTGCCATAGGTTTGCAGGAAGGCCGTAAAAAACGCCAGGCATACCTCTGTGCTTTCCAACAGCCGAACATCATTGATAAACTGGGCGTCGGCGAAGTCATTCGCGGTCAGTGCCAAACCGTTATCTTTTTCCGTAACCCGCAAGCCATGCCCGAAGACTATGTCAACTGGAACCTGACCAATGCGGAAACCGACTTTATTTTCGGCAAAACCTATCGCGATTTTCCTTATGCCATTTTGTTGTCCCGTCCCGCTACCGGAGAGTCCGTAATTTTGGATGTGGATTTGAGCGGTTTGGGGCCGTACCTGAGGCTGTATAATTCCGGTCGCAAGAACGTGCTTTTGGTTGAGGAGCTGATTAAAGAATACGGTGAAGAAAACTTTGTTACAAAATATTTAAATATTGCGTAATTTGGCTCAAATCCGTTTATTTAATGGCAAAAATTTGCTATGATAAAATTAGGTGGTACTAGCAGGAGGTTGATATGAGAAAGTCCGATTTTTCAAAGATTTTTGCGATTGCGCTCATGAGTGCCTCAATGCTTTATGTTCCGAAGGCCGAAGCGATGATTCCGGTTATTGACGGTACCAGTATTGCCAATACCATCAAAGACTGGATGAATAACATCAAGGAAACCAAACTGGTTACCGATACGGTGGCCTTTGCAAATAAGACCAGTGCCGCAATCGGCGACGCCAAAAAAAGCGTTTCCGAATACGTTATCAAAAATAAGGAAAAGGCCGAAGAAAAGCTGAAAAAACTCAACGAATATAAGAAACAGGCCGAAGAATACAAAAAAGAATACGACGAATACAAAAAAATGCTTGATGAAAACATCGAAGCAGCACAAAAACTCAAAGCGGAAGCCGAAGCCAAACTGGCTGAAGCTCAGGAAATGAAGGCCAGCGTTGAGGGGGCGCTGAGCGAAGCTCAGGCAACGGCCGGCGCGGTAGGAGATTTGGCCCAGAGCAAAATCAGCGATGCCGCGTCTAAAGCGGGAATTTCGTCATCCGGTAGTGGAAATTCCGGCGTGACTTTTGCCGATCCCTCTATCGGCGGCAGTAACGTAAATGTCGGAGCACTGACTTCCGCAGGAAACAGTTACAGCACCGGAAGCTCTGCTGCCGGCAGCACGGATTCAGCCAGCGGATATTCTGCTCCCGTTTATGCCGACACGCCTATCGCGACTTCCCGCGCAGCGTTTGGCGGAACCTCAGGAACAGCATCCGGCGCCGCTTCCGGCGGAAGTGCCGCAGCGTCGGTTGAACCCTTGACCGCTGAAGAAAAAGCAGCCCTTCCTGCAGTACAGGCTAAAGCAGCCGCCGGGCAGACCCTAACCGCCGAAGAACAGCAGCTGGTTGCCAAGGCCGCTAAGGTTGAACGTGCGGAACAGAAAGAAAAAGCTGCCGCGATTAAACAAAAACTCGCCAATGGTGAGCAAATCAGCGACGAAGAGCGCGCCCTGCTGGAAAAAGACTATGCCGATGAGGCAGCCGAGCTTAAAGCTATTGAAGAAAAACAGGCCCGCGGCGAGGAACTGACTGAAGACGAACAGGCTCTCTTGGATGAAAAAGCCGAAGAAGACAAAGCGAAAGAAGAAAAACTGTCTTCAATGAGCGAAGACGAATTGCGCGAAAAACTGGCAGCCCTCGATAAGGCCAAACTGGACAGCTGGTCTGACGAATTCCTTTATACCCGCGAAGAACTGGAAGCCAACCTGAAAGCCAAAGATGAGGCCAAAAAAGCCAGCCTGACCAACGAACATGCTTATACGACGGAAGAGCTTGAAAAAAATCTGAAAGCCAAAGATGAAGAAAAACGCTCCAGCCTGGGTATTCGCAGTCGTACAACGTCTCGGGACTTAAAGGCCAGAACTCCGCAGCGCCGAAACTTTACGCGTTCCGGCAACCGGGCTTCTTTGGAAATCGGAGAAGTTCAAAGTTTTGCTTCTCTGCAAAATGAAACGCCGTTGGCTTTTGCCTTTGCTTTGGAGATTGATGATGACGGTACGGATGTCAATAAGTCGTACCTTGTTCCCCGTACAATAAACAAAACCTGTGGCCTGAGCTCCAAAAAGGCTAAGGAAAAAGGGGCTATGGACGAGTGCCTGGTCGGGATTTTCGATAAGCTGAAACAGCCGCGTGCCTATAATGAAGCCGAGTTTATGAAACAGTATAATCAGGGGCGCAAAGAATATGCGGCGGCTTTGATTGCCGAAGGATATAAAGCGCAAAACGATGCCGACGGTTTTGAAGAAAAAACGCTGGACGTAATTGATTTTTCCGAAGCCGACACCACCGCCGACCATTATGCGCATCTTGTGGAAATGAATAAGGCGGTAACGACCACGATTAACGGTTTGCTCAAAATTTACAGCAGCCGTCTGGCCTTAAACACTTACAGCAATTACAGCGCTTACGATTTTTCCACGCCGGAAGAAGACGAAGAGGCTGAAGAATAATTTTTTGGGTGAGGGACTATGGTAAGGTTTGTTAAAATAAATTTGTCTGCTTTGCTGCTGGCGGTTGCGCTGGCAGCCACGGCAGGCGCCGCCCCGCTAAAAGACAACGGCACCGGTCCCGACGGAATATTTATCATCCCGTCAAAGTTTGCCATGCGCTGTGACATCAGTTCTCACGATGTGCACGACGACGGCAAAATTGAAAAATGTCTGAACCAGATTCTGCGGATGAAACTGGGAAGCCAGACTTTTTCCGAAGGGTATGACCGCTTTTTTACCGAAGCGTTCCATGAGTTAAACCGGGATTATATTGATGTTGCCATTCAACGCAAAGCTATGGCCGGTGACGTAGCCGACCAAATGGAAAAGGCGATGAAAGAAGACGCCTACAGCGACGGAGCTTTTTCTGCCGGAGATGAGGATGACGAGGAAAACCTGCGTATCAAACAGACTCAAAACGGCAAACTGGCCACAATGGGGGCATCAAATGTCGTAGATATCATAGATGTATACAGCTCTCAACTGGCGCTTAATGCCATGGCTTATTATCATCAGTACGAGTTTTCTGAAAATGCTGCGGCCATACCCGAAGAAGACGAGGGGACACAATAGGAGGTTTGGATGAAAAAGAATATTTTGACATATTCATTGATTTCATCTCTGCTTATGCTGATAAGCGGAACGCCTGTTCACGCCGCCGTGACCGATCCGGTCGTAAACGTTCTTGATGAAGTTAACCACTATGTTAATGTGGCCGGTACGGTGCAGGAAGACTTGACGACCGTTGCCTCCGGCTATATCCGGGAAAAAACCGGTGCTCTGGGAGATTTCAACAAAGCCCTGAAAGCCAAAAAGAAGGCCGAAAAGCTTGCAAAAAAGGCTGAAAAGGCCAAAAAACGAGCCGAAAAACTGTCCAAGATAAAGGAAAACATCACGGACAAGTATGAGTCCTTTAAAAAGCTCGGTGACAAAGTCAGCGTTGCTTATAAGAGTACAAAAGAAAAGCTGGATGAAGCCAAAGGCTATTATAATGACGGCAAACAGATGCTCGACGATGCCAAGGATATGGTCGATGAAGGCAAAAATATGCTTGAAGAAGGCAAGGGATATGTCAGCGACGCCAAAGATTTGGCTTCTTCTGCGGGAGACCTTGCCGGCAGCAAGATTTCAAGCGTAACCGGCCGTCAGCCCTTTTCGTCATCGGATGCTTCCGCTCCGGTCACCGTAAAACCGGGCGTTTCGGTTGACAATCCCGACGCTTCTTATCTGGTAAACGGCGATGACGCATCCGGAGCCGGCTACAGCGGTGAAGAAGTAACCCTCATGAGCTACACGACG
>ERZ780070.358-NODE-358-length-20989-cov-2.498997_pt1 | contig 20989 bp, 17 predicted proteins | sample MGYA00511577_ERZ780070 | MGnify/ENA primary metagenome ERZ780070 (study PRJEB29588, sample SAMEA2162530) | human gut metagenome | biome: human gut; feature: human-associated habitat; material: faeces | place: Denmark | collected 2008/2010 ...
AAAAAGATCAGGTAAAATAATTTCTGGAACCGAAATGGTCATAGAAGGCTTGAGAAATAATACAATACATCTTGTGTTCTTAGCTTCTGATACAGAAAAGAATACAACTAAAAAAATAACAGATAAAACCACATTTTATGAGGTTTCACTGAATAAAAACTATACATCAAATGACCTAAGCCAAGCAATTGGTGGAAAGAATGTACATGTTATAGGAATTATGGATCGAGGCTTTGCAAAATTATTAAAGGAATAAGGTGATATTTTGGCAAAGAAGTCAAAGAAGACAGAACAAAGAATTTCAAACATTCCCCAAAAGGATAAGAATGTTTCTAAGGATGGAGTTCTAGTTTATAAAGAAGGTATGACTGTAGCTGATATGGCTGCAGGTATGGGCAAAACAATTGCTCAGGTTGTTATGAAGCTTATGCAGCTTGGAATAATGGCCAATCAAAATCAATCAGTTGATCGTGAAACAGTTGAGCTAGTAGCCTTAGATTTTGGCTATGAGCTTAAGGATGAGGTTGTAACAGATGCAACTAGATTTGATGAATTTACAATTGAGGATAACGCTGATGCTTTAATGAAGCGTCCTCCAGTTGTTACTATCATGGGGCACGTTGACCATGGTAAAACAACACTTCTAGACTATATTAGAAATAGTCGTGTCGCTGCTGGTGAGGCCGGTGGAATTACGCAACACATTGGTGCTTATCAGGTTGAAAGAAAGGGCGAAAAGATTACATTTATTGATACTCCAGGACATGCCGCATTTACAGAAATGCGTGCTCGTGGTGCTCAGGTAACTGATATTGTTGTCCTTGTTGTAGCTGCCGATGATGGTGTAATGCCTCAAACAGAGGAGGCTATTTCCCACGCTAAGGCTGCAAAGTGCCCAATTATTGTTGCTGTAAATAAGTGTGATAAGCCAAGTGCTAATCCTGACCGTGTTATGGAGGAATTAACTCATTATGATATTATTCCTGAGGCATGGGGTGGAAGCACACCTTTCGTACAAATTTCCGCTTTAAAGGGTATTGGTGTTGATGAATTACTTGATGTTATTCAATTAACTGCGGAAATGATGGATTTAAAGGCTAACCCTTCTCGTCTTGCAACTGGTTCAGTAATTGAGGCTGAGCTCGATAAGGGTCGTGGTCCAGTAGCTACATTCCTAGTTCAAAATGGATCCCTTCGTGTTGGCGATTACATAGTATGTGGCGATACATATGGACGTATTCGTACAATGGAGGATGACCGTCATATTAAGTATGAGGAGTCTCTTCCTTCAATGGCTGTTGTTGTAACTGGTCTTGATGATGTACCTTTTGCTGGTGATAAGTTTATGGCTTTATCATCTGAAAAGGAGGCTCGTGAGATTTCTGAGCAACGTGCTAGCCGTACAAAGGATAAGCTTAATGCTGCATCTAAGAAGACTCTTGAGGAGCTATTCCGTTCTAAGGATGAGTCTAAGGAGCTTAATTTAATTGTTAAGGCTGACCTTCAGGGTAGTGCTGAGGCCTTAAAGCAAAGCCTTGAAAAGATTAAGGTTGATGACTTTACTGTTAATGTAATTCGTTGCTCTGTAGGTGCAATTACGGATACTGATATTATTCTTGCATCTGCATCTAACGCCATTGTTTTAGGATTTAATGTTCGCCCTACTGCGGCTGTAAGACAAACAGCAGCTGAAAAGGGTGTAGAAATCAGATTATATTCAATCATTTACAAGCTTCTTGAGGATATCGAGGCTGCCTTAAAGGGTATGCTTGAGCCTGAATATGAAGAGGTTGTAATTGGTCAAGCTGAGGTTAGAAATACCTTTAAGATTTCTAAGGTTGGTACTGTAGCAGGCTGCTATGTTACTGATGGTGTTATCCAATCAAATTCTTTAGTTAGAATTATTCGTGATGGTATCGTAGTATATGAAGGCAAGATGGCATCATTAAAACGCTTCAAGGATGATGCTAAGGAAGTTAAGTATGGATATGAATGTGGTATTACAATTGAAAACTTCAATGATATTAAAGAAGGAGATATTATTGAGGCTTCAGTAATGAAGGAAATCGAGCGTAAGTAATGAGCCTATTAATTAAAAGACTTGAGTCTAATGCCCTTAGAGAGCTTTCTATCCTTCTTACTCGTGAATCACGTAATCAATATTTAAAGGAAGCTACAATTACTGAGGTAAGAATTACAAATGATTTATCATACATGACGATTTTTTATACCTCATATGTATCTAAGGATAAGGGAGCAGTTAAAGATGCTCTTGAAGAATCAAAAAGCTATTTACGCCATGAGCTTGCTAAAAAGCTAAATGCAAGAAAAATGCCTGAATTAATTTTTAAGTATGATGAGGCTCTAGAATATGGTAACCATATGAATGAGGTTATTTCATCTCTTAATATTAATCATGATGATGAAGAAAATAAATAAGGATTTAAAGAGATTTCAATATGGAATCTCTTTACCTTGTTTTATAGAAATGAGTGGTAAAATATGTTAAATCAATTTTCTAGAACACAGCTACTTTATGGTAAAGAGGCTATGGATAAATTAAAAAATTCAAGAGTCGCAGTTTTTGGTGTTGGTGGTGTAGGTGGCTACGTTGTTGAGGCCCTTGCTAGATCAGGCGTTGGTGCCTTTGACATTATTGATGATGATAAGGTTTGTATGACTAATATCAACCGTCAGGTTATCGCTACCTTCGAAACTGTTGGTAAATATAAGGTTGATGTCTTAAAGGAACGTATTTTAGCAATCAATCCTCAGGCTAAGGTAGAAGCCTATAAATGCTTTTTTTTACCTGAAAATCAAGATGATTTTGATTTTACAAAATATGATTATGTTGTGGATGCCGTTGATACAGTATCTGCTAAAATCGCATTAGTCCTAAAGGCGCAAAAGAGTAAAACACCAATTATTTCTTGTATGGGTGCTGGAAATAAATTAGATCCTCAGGCCTTTGAGGTTGCAGATATTTATAAGACAAGTGTTGACCCTCTTGCAAGAGTAATGCGCTATGAGCTTAAAAGAAGAAGAGTAAGAAAGCTAAAGGTTGTTTATTCAAAGGAATATCCTACAAGACCACTTGAGGATATGTCAATTAGCTGTCGTACTAGCTGTGTATGTCCTGCTGGTACTAGAAAATGCACAGTAAGACGTGATATTCCAGGAAGTAATGCTTTTGTACCAGCATCTGCCGGACTTTTAATTGCTTCGGAGGTTATTAAGGACCTAACAAAAAAATGATTTCGCTATGAAATCATTTTTATTTTTTTTATAACCTTTTCCGTAACCTCATCAGGTGTAGATGCTCCACTTGTAACGGATACGACATTTACATCCTTAAACCAGGATGGATCTAAATCGGCTTCATCCTCAACAAGATAGGATTTAATATGGGCATTATTTTGGCAAACAGATTGAAGCTTTAAGGAATTAGAGCTTGATTTATCCCCAACGACAATACATAAATCAGCCTTTTGCTCCATACCGCTCTTTGTCTTAGAGTTGTAGCATTACAAATTTTATCATCTATAATCGCATCAGGATATTTTTCGTTAATCGCTTCAAAAAGCTCCTTTATATCATAAACGGAAAGTGTTGTTTGATTAGATACATAAATATTATTAGACAAGCTTAAGCTATGAAGATCATTTTTATTACTAATTAAATGAATTTTATCACTAATTCCTAAAACACCCTCAGCCTCAGGATGACCCTTCGTACCAATATAGATAATATCGTAATTTTTCTTTAAATATTTTTTAATATTATTATGAATGGTATAAACATTAGGACAACTAGCATCAATAATATTAAGGCCCCTTTCCTTAGCACGTAAAAAGACAGAAGGGGAGGCTCCATGGGCACTAATTACAATTGTCCCTTCATTAATTTCTTCTAAAAGCTCAAGCCTTGTTTTTTTACCATCAATACTTTTAATTCCCATCTCATTAAGCTTTTTAATAACATTTTTATTATGAATAATATTCCCAAGCATATAAATAGGCTTTTTAACATTAGGGTCGTTATTAACATCGATAATAAGCTTTAGGGCTCTTTTTACTCCACCACAATAGCCTTGAGGTGAAAGCTTAATTATTTTCATAGTATCACCACTGACATTATAGCATAATTTATTTGCATGTTGGTTAAAAAAATGGTATTATTAATTGGCTAAAATTTTTTAAGGAGATGACTTTAATGAAATTCGATGGATATGATTTTAAGGATTATATTGTTAAGGCTATAAATGACCTTCATTTTAAGCAATTTTCCCAGGTTCAAAGGGAGGTATTTAATAACCTTATTTCTCAAAGAAATTTTATTGTTAAATCTAAGACAGGAAGCGGAAAAACTCACGCCTTTTTAATTCCGGTATTTAACGCTCTTGATGAAAAGAAAAATGAGGTTCAGGCTGTAATTGTTTCTCCAACAACTGAGCTTGCGATGCAAACATATAAGGTTGCTCAGCATATTGCGTCATTTTCAGGTGAGGAAATTAATATAAAGGTATACACAGGTGGAACGGATAGAGAAAGAGAGCTTTCATCTCTTAAATTCCGTCAGCCCCAAATTATAATTGCTACTCCTGGTAAGCTTAAGGATTTAGTAATTGATGAAAATGCCCTAGATATTCATACTGCAAAGCTTTATATTATTGATGAGGTTGATATGACCCTTGCATCAGGCTTTGAGGAGGAAATGGATCAAATCACCGATATCCTTAAGAGCGCAAGAATGATGGTATTTAGTGCTACTATTAATGAATCAATGATGCCATTTATTAAGAAATACATGCCAAATAATAAGCTTATTGATATTAAAAATGATAATAATTTACAAATTGAGCATTTTTGGATTCCTTTAAAGCATAAATCAAGAGATGAAAGATTATTAGAGCTTATGAATATCATTAATCCGTATTTATGTATTATTTTCTGTAATAAAAAGGAAAATGTATTACATGTTGCTCAGTTTCTTCGTCAAAATAAAATTAGCTGTATAGAAATTCATGGTGACCTAGATAAAAGAAATAGACGTCAGGTATTAAGAGAGGTTGAAAGCCTTAAGTATCAATATATCGTCGCATCTGACCTTGCATCAAGAGGTATTGATATTGATGGTGTTTCTCATATTATTAATTATGAAATTCCTCGTGATTTTGAATTCTATCTACACCGTTCAGGAAGAACTGGAAGAATGAATTATACGGGAATTGTATATTCCTTCTTTGATGAGCTTGATAACGAATATTTAAATAACCTTTCAGCTAAGGGAATTAAGCCTGTCTATAAGGATATTAAAAATGGTGAGCTTGTTGATGCTAAGGAAAGAGAATCACGTAAAAACCGTGTAAGACCAATGAATGAAAAGGTTAAGCAAGCAATTAAATTTGTTCCTAAATCTGATAAGGTTAAGCCGGGATACAAGAAAAAGCGTCAGGAAAAAATAAAGAAGATTACAAAAAAATTATATCAAGAAGAGGCTAGAAAGAATTTCTTTAGAAGTAAGAAGCATGACTAATTTTCAAATAATTACGGATAGCTCCTGCTTGGGGGAAGCTTCATTTTATAATGAAAATAATATTGATATTATCCCCTTTCATGCCATTATTGATGGAAATTTTTATAATTTGGATGATAAAATTCCCCTATCTAACGCTAATATTGAAAAAATTATTTTAGTTAAAAAGGATTTTATTATCTCAAAGCCTAATTATCTTGATTTAAAAACGGTATATGAAAGACATTTGCGTGAAGGAAGAAATCTTTTAATTCTTCATTCCTCATCATGTATTTATGATATATATTCTAGTGCTAATTTAGCTGTAAAGGAGCTTCAGCAAATATATCCTGATAAGGAAATTATTTTAATTGATACAGAAACAATAGCTTGTGGAATTGATTTCCTTATTAAAGAGGTCTTAAAGCATCAGGAATTATCACTTTATGAGGAAAGTAATTTTATTAAGAGCTTAAATTATAAAATTGCATCAAGATTTATTATTAATAAAAAATCAATGAATAAGACGCTTCATGGAATGCTAAGAAAAAATTATGTTCTTAAAGAAAATAAAGGATATATAATTCCTTATTCTAAATTTTTCTCTTTATCGCTAGCAATATCCTATGAGCTCAAGGTGATGAGAAAAACAATTGATCCTAATTATCCTAATGTTTACCTTGTTTGTGCAGCTGATGAGCCTAAGGCAAAAAGAATTATAAAATCAATTAATCGTCATTTAAATGCTAATATTATTAGACTTGAGCCTAATGCTTTATTGTTAAATTTAACGGGTAAAAGAGCAATTGGATTATTTTATATAAAAAGGTGATATTATGGATGCTAATATGGCTTTATCAATTATAAATATGAAGCTAAGAGATTTTTATTCTTCAAAGGAAGAATTACTAGAGGAATATGAGGATGCTAAAGAAATGGTTGATTTGCTTGAAAAGCAAGGATATCGTTATGATTCTAAGCAAAATCGCTTTGTTAAATAATATAAATTAATATTTAAGATATAGTTCTATTTAGCTATATGCATAATATGATTTATTATAATTAATGCTTAGCTTTGGCTAATATTTTAAGGGCTTTTAAGCTTAAATACCTCCTTTATATAATGGACTTTGATTAATTCTATTATATATAAAGGAGTTTTTTTATTTAATGATTAAGGTATATGAAGCTTTATAGCAGGCTTTTTATCATATATTAAACATAATTTACAAGAAAAATGATAAATATATAAATATATATTTCCAAATAGCTCTAATAGTTGTATAATATTTATAAAAAACGGAGGAAAATGCTATGAAAATTAATGATATTTATTCAGGCTTTAGGCTTGTTAAAAAAACTAAAATTGAAGAGATTGATGCTAACCTATTAGAATTTAAGCATGAAAAGAGTGGGGGAAGCCTAGCCTATATTGAGTGTGATGATACAAATAAGAGCTTTATGGCAGGCTTTAGAACCCTACCTAGTGATTCTACAGGTGTTTGTCATATTATTGAGCATACAGTTTTATGTGGCTCTAAAAAGTTCCCTCTTAAGGAGCCATTCGTAAATCTTTTAAAGGGCTCAATGGCAACCTTCCTAAATGCGATGACCGCCTATGATTGGACTGCCTACCCTGTTGCAAGCCAAAATGATAAGGATTTCCACAATTTGATGGAAACATATCTTGATGCCGTATTCGCACCTATTTCAGTGCTAGATCCTAAGCCTTTCTTACAGGAGGGCTGGCATTATGAGCTCCTTAATAAGGATGATGATTTAACAATTAAGGGTGTTGTATATAATGAAATGAAGGGTGCTATGTCTAGCGTTGATTCTCAGCTTAATGAGCTTATTTTAAAAAGAATGTATAATGATTCAGGCTATGGAGTCAATAGTGGTGGTGACCCTAAGGTAATTCCTAATCTTACGTACGAGGATTATAAGGCCTTTTATCATAAGCACTATCATCCTCAAAATGCTTTATTAGTGTTATATGGTAAAATGGATCTTTTAAGCCAATTAGACTTTATTGATAAGGAATATTTATCTCACTTTAAGGCAAGCGATGATCTTATAAAAATTGAAAAGACTAAGGCTTTAATTGACCTTGATTATGAAGAGGATTATGCAATAAGCAGTAATGAAACAGAAGAAAATAATGCTTATTTAGGAATTTCCTTCGCTCTTCCTGAGGCTTCAAATGTTGAGGAAAATCTTGCCTTCTCTATTTTAAGGGATGCTCTATTTGGTACAAATGATTCACCATTAAAGAAGACTCTTCTTGATTTAAATTTGTGTGATGATATTGATTCATCGATTGATGATGATTGTATTACTCCATCACTTCAAATTAGTATTAAGAAGACTGATAAGAAAAACAAGCAATTATTTTACGATACTATTATTAATGAATGTAAGAAATATGTTAAAAACGGTCTAGATAAAAAAGCATTACTAGCTACTATTAATTTTGCCGAATTTAAGCATAAGGAGCTTGATATGGGTACAATGCCTAAGGGCGTTATTTTTGCTATTTCCTTGATGCAATCATTTAATTATGATATTCCTCTTGAGGATGCTTTAGTGGCTAATAAGTATTTTAAGAAGTTTAAGGAGCTTATTAATGATAATTATTTTGAAAATCTACTTGAAAAATATATTATTAATAGTAAGCACTATGTGATTGTTACTTTAAATCCATCAGCTAGTCTTGCATCTGAAAGTGAAAACCGCTTTAAGGAGCAGATGGCAAGCATTAAGGCCTCAATGTCAGATGAGGAGCTTGATGCCCTTATTAAGCAAACTAATGATTTAATTAAGTATCAATCAAGTACTGACACGGAAGAAAGCCTAAGAAAGCTTCCTTCCTTAGCGGTTAGTGATATTGATTTAAATATTAATAAGCTTAGCACAAGCATTTTACATGATAAAAATGTAACAAAGCTTGTTCATAAATTTAATACTAATGGAATTGGCTATTTAAATCTATATTTTGATTTAAGTACGCTTTCTATTGATGAATTAAATTATGCATCAATGCTTCCTGCCCTATTAATTTATCTTGATACTAAAAATTATAAGGCCTCAGAGCTTCAAAATTTAATTAAAACCTATTTAGGTGGTGTAAGCTTTAGTATGGCTATTTCCGCTAAGAAGGATGGTGGGTCTAATTGCTATCTAAAGCTTCAGGCCTCAGCCCTAGAGGAAAATATAGGCTATATTAGTAAGGCTTTAAATGAGATTATTACAAATACTATTTATGATGAAAAGAAAATAGCTGTCATTCTAAATCAGGCTAAGAATAATACTAAGGAAAGCATTATTCAAAACGGTATGTATATTGCAATGGTAGAGGCTCAGGCTATTGACGTTGAAAGTGCCAAGATACGTTCAAATTTAATTGGTAGTACTCGCTATGATTTCCTTACAAAGGCTATAGAAAACGTTAGTGATTTCAGCCTAAAGCTTCAAAATCTTCTTAAGCGTGTATTTAATAGGAATAATATGATTGCTTCCGTATCTGGTAGTAAGGCAATTGTAGAAAAGCTTGAAAATGAGGCTTCATTGCTTGAGCTTGATGATTCAGCTAATCCTAAAAAGCTTGAGGCTAGTCTAAGCCCAAATAAGCCAAGAGCTTTAATAATCCCTTCTGAGGTTTCTTACAATGCTAAGACATTTAGCCTAAATAAGAGTGAATATGATTATAACGGTGCTTTACAGGTTTTAGCACATATCGTTAGATATGATTATTTATGGAATAGGGTAAGAGTATTAGGTGGAGCCTATGGATGTACTATGCAGGCGTCTAGTATAACTGAGGAAATTACACTTGGAAGTTTTAGAGATCCTAACTGTAAAAATACCTATGATGTATATGATAATCTTGGAAAATATTTGGAAGAATTTAAACCAACAGAGTCAGAATTTAATAGCTATTTAATTGGAGCAATCGGAGCATTTGACCAGCCTGCTTCAAATAGTGTTTTAATTAATAATGCCGATTCTAATTTCTTATGTGGTATTTCGGATGATGATAGAATTAAAACTAAAAAGGAAATGAAGGAAGCTACAATTGATACAATTAAATCATATGCTAAATTATTCAATGAATTTGCATCAAAGGGTTCTTGCTATAGCATTGGTAATGAAAATGCGATAAGGTCTTCGGAAATTTTTGCAGAAATTAAGGAATTATAATAAAAAATAATTGATAAATTCAAAAATGAATGTTATAATTGATTAGAACTTTAAAAAGTATTATTTTTCGAAAAGGTGAAATTTTATGGCAAGATCAAATTCTAGAGGAAGAAATTATACTCCTTTTAAATGGACTAAGGAATTAATTATATTTTTAACAATTTTAGTAGTTGCGATTGTTTTAACTATTGTCTGTTTAATCCCAACTTCTAAGGAAAAATTTATGACTGAATGGTCAAATGCAATTAAAGCTGCAAGTGCAACAGCATTAGATGAGGATCATGTTTTTGAATATATCAGCTTATCTAAGCTTGAGGATAAGAAGAAGGAAGCTACAAAGGATGAGCCATTATTCATTTTATATGGATCATCAGCTGATTCTACAACTGTTTCTAACATTTCATCAATTAATACAAAGGCTCATGATTATGGAATTGAAAAAATTTATATTTTAAGGTCTGATTTTGTAATGAGCGCTGATGAAACTGATGCTAAGGATAAGGCTAAGCTTAATGAATATAAAGAGGCTTTACTTGGTAAGGATAATGCTTCATCAACTGTTAATTATGATGATATTAAGTCATATTGCCAATTATTTGTATATACTGGTAGCGATGAATATGATTTCAGCTCAAAGGTGCTTATTGATGATAAGAACAATTTAAATGCTGATTTTACAAAGGCTTTAACAAAGTGCTTCTCTAAATATACAAAGAAGCTTGAAGAGCAAAATAATTAATAACTAAACCTAAATTAAATAGAGATAGATTACTATCTCTTTTTAATTGCTATATAAGGAGGATAAAAAATGATAGAAGAGATTAAACAACAAATTAAGGAATGCCTTGAAAAATATTATAAGAATAGCTATGATTTAGATGCTAATATCATTGTTGAGGAGCCTAAAAATCCTGCTATGGGGGATATTGCTCTTCCTATGTTTACAATGATTAAGGCTTTACGTAAGCCTTTACCTGAAATTACTAAGGAAGCTTCAGATGTTATTGCTAAAAACTTTGATGTTATTGATAGTATTAATCCTACAGGACCATTTATCAATATTGTTTTGAATAAAGCTTTAATTTCCGGAAAAATTATTAAGAATGTTTATGACCTTAAGGAAGAATATGGTACATCTAAGATGGGCGATGGACAAACTGTTGTATTAGACTATTCAAGCCCTAATATTGCTAAATCATTCTCTGTTGGACATTTAAGATCAACTATGATTGGTAATTCCTTAAAGCTTATTTTAAATCGTTGTGGCTATAAGACTGTCTCTATTAACTATTTAGGAGACTGGGGTACTCAATTTGGTAAGATGATTGTAGCCATTGAAAAATGGGGCGATCTTGAGCAAATTAAAAAGGATCCTATTAATGAGCTTGGAAAGCTTTATGTTAGAATTAATAACGAAGAGAAGGATCATCCTGAGCTTGCGGAGGAATCACGTGAGGCCTTCCGTAAGATTGAGCTTGGCGAGAAGAAATACGTTGATATGTGGAAGTGGATTCGTGAGGAATCCTTAAAGGAATCTGAGCAAATTTATAAGCTTTTAAATGTTAGCTTTGATTCATATAATGGCGAGGCCTTCTATAATGATAAGATGGATGGCGTTGTAAAGGAATTAGAGGATAAGAGCTTACTTGTTGAGGATCAAGGTGCTAAGATTGTTAACCTTGGAGATTCAATTCCACCTGCTTTAATTAAGCGTAGTGATGGTGGTACTCTATATATTACAAGAGATTTAGCTGCTGTTTTCTGGCGAAAGAAGGAATATAACTTTGATAAGGCCCTATATGTTGTTGGGGGTGAGCAAAAGCTTCACTTTACACAGCTTAAGGGTGTACTTGAAAAAATGGGGCATAAGGATTTAGCTGATTCGATTACTCATGTTAATTTCGGACTTGTTCTTAAGGATGGTAAGAAGATGTCTACAAGAAAGGGTAATGTTGTAAAGCTTTATGATATTCTTGAACAGGCTATTGAGGCTTCTTATAAGCAAATTGAGGAGAAAAATCCTAATCTTGAAAACAAGGATGAGATTGCTCGTAAGGTTGGTGTAGCGGCTGTTGTATTTAATGATTTAAAGAACTTCCGTGGTCTAGATTATGAATTTGATATCAATCAAATGGTTAGATTTGATGGCTTAACTGGCCCTTATTTACAATATACTTCTGTAAGAATTAACTCAATTTTAGCTTCTAATAGCTTTGATGTTAATAATATGGATACTTCCTTATTTATTAAGGCTCATTACTTTGATCTTGTAAGACAAATTGCATCCTTCAAGCAAACCATTGAAAAGGCTGCAAATGAGTATTCTCCTAACATTATTGCTAAATATTTACTTGCGGTTGCACAATCATTTAACAAGTTCTATGCCCTTGAAAAGATTAATGCAACTGAAGAAAAGGTTAGAAATACTAACTTTGCATTAGCATATGCAGTAAGAATTATTATCAATGAAGGTTTAAATCTACTTGGTATTGAACCAGTAGAAAAAATGTAATTGAATTTTATAATGCGACGTGATATAATTATATCACGTATCTGGGGGCGTGGCGGAATCGGTAGACGCGATGGACTCAAAATCCATTGGTAGCGATACTGTGAGGGTTCGAGTCCCTCCGCCCCTACCAATAGTTATAAATAATAGGTCTGATACATTGTATCAGGCTTTTTTTTATGATAATATATCATAAAAAAATAACCAAATTCCAATTTTAATTGTTTTATGTTATCATACATATATAATAGCTTTATAAAATTAATTATATAGGGATCAAAGATATTTTGAAGGTGATAAATTTATGAATGCTGAATTTAAAATTAATGGTAAAATAATTGAAACTAAAAGATTAGTGCTTAGAGCTTTTAGACAATCTGATTTAGATGATTTTTATAATTATGCATCAGTTAGTGGTGTTGGAGAAATGGAAGGATGGAAACATCATGAATCCAAAATCATTACTCAAGAAATATTAAATAATTTTATTAATGATGATAAAGTATTTGCAATAACATTAAAAAACAGTGGTAAGGTAATTGGATCAATCGGAATTGAAAAATATGGTATGGAAGATAGTCTTACTGAATTTACCAAATTTTCTGGTCGAGAAATTGGCTATGTATTATCTAAAGAATATTGGGGTAATGGAATAATGCCAGAAGCTGTTTTAGGCGTTATTAATTATTTATTTAATGAGCTTAATCTTGATTTTCTTATATGTGGTTATTATGATTTTAATAATCAATCTAAAAGGGTGCAAGAGAAATGTGGCTTTAAACCTTATCGTAAGCTTATTATGGAGACTAGAATGGGTACAAAAGAACAAGGTGTTTTAAATCTTTTAATTAATTCTAAAAAAGATATTCATTTTGTTTTTTCACATCCTGAAACATTAATTTGGCAAGAAGATGCTTAACTTAAATAATATTAAAAAAGTCCTGGGAAAAATAAAATTTTTTATCCAAATAACTTAGAATTTCAGCCTATATAGCGTATATTTCAAGCAAAAATTTAAATTTTCGGCACTCAATGATATAATTTTGCTTTCGACAAAGCTTTAGCAAAAAGAGAATTTAAAGTAATTGAAATTAATAGTGATATGATTGATCATATTTTTGATGGTATTAAAAGCATATTTTGTTATGTAGTTAATTATAAATAAATAGCAAAAAGTTTAAAATTATGAAAGCTTTTTTTATCAAAATTGGCATTAATTATGTTATAATTAATAAAATGCATTCTTCAATATTTGCAATATATGCGTTTGACGAATTAAAAGATGTTCTCAAGAAAACTAGTAAGGATTTAAGAAAAGATGAAGATTTATTATGCATTCCTTTTTATATGACAATATTTTTATAAACTGTATTCATTTCTAATTTTGAATTTTGATTACATTTGACTTCTTGTAAAGAACTATTTAAACCAATTTGGCTCTTATTAATTAATAATTACCAATTACCATTAGAGCTGAAATAATTGTCGAAAATAATCTTTTTTGATATTGCTTTAAAGATGAAAAGCTGTATAATTATGAAAAAGGAGTTATTTTATATGCGTTATTGTGTACATTGTGGAGAAAAAATAGCAGATGATGCTAAATTTTGTCCAGCTTGTGGGAAAAAGGTAGAATATGATGAGACTGTAGCTAATCAAGCAAATACTAATCCAAATCCTGAGCAAAATATTAATAATAACTATAATAATGGTTTTGTAAATGGCTTTAATAATAGTAATAATAGCCAGACTTCATCTGATTTAGATGCTCTAGCATTAATTACAAAGGTCTTATTGATTTTATGCTGTATTGGATCAGGTTGGATGTTAATTCCTCTATGCTGGACTATTCCAATGACCGTTCACTATTGGAGGGCTGTATCTAATGGCCAAAAGGTTGGAGTCGGCTTTAAGGTTTGTACTTTAATTTTTATAAACATAATTCCAGGAATTTTAATGCTTTGCAATACTAAGTATTAATTGTGAGAGCGTATTGCTCTCTTTTTTATTTTTTAGTAGAAAAATAGAAGTAAAATATGTTATCATATAATGTAGCAGTAATAGGCTATAAATCTTTAAAGGAGAATATATAAATTTAATTTATATTGATTTGATTATGGAAAAAAGTAAAGTTATGCAAATTATAAGTGACGAAACATTAACCTACTCTCAACAGCTACTTGCTCTTGCACGATTAGCTGAATCAGAGGATACAACATTAAAGCGCAATCCTTTATGGGATAAAGCGATTAAGGAAGGAAAGGTGTGTGATCTAAATGAAGGCTACGCCCCCTATAGACCACGCTATATTTTGCCAAATTATGATTTATTAATGCAAAAGGGTTGTAAATTTTTAGAGCTTACTCCTCCTAAAACATTACTTGAAGCATGTAATAATTTATTAATATTTTATAAGCATCTTCCTTCTATTACATCCTATCCTGTATATTTAGGAAATTTTACTGAGCTTTTTAGACCATGGGATGAGGAAGCTTCTAATCCTCAAACTAAGGAAATCCTAAGACTCTTTTTAAAACATATTGATAAAACCCTATGTGATTCCTTTGTTCATGCAAATATTGGACCTGCTGATTCTAAAATTACAAGATTAATATTAGAGCTTACTAAGGAAATGCAGCTAGCGGTCCCTAATATTACCCTTTTATATGATGAGGATAAAACACCTCACGATTTAGCAATTGAGGCTATTGATACGATGCTTTATACATCAAAACCTTCATTTGCTAATCATAAGATGTATAGCAGTGAGCATAAGAATGTACCTTATGGTATTGCATCATGCTATAATGCTTTAAATATTGGTGGTGGTGGCTATACCCTTCCAAGATTAAGATTATATGAAATTAGCACTGAGGCTAAGGACATTGCTGATTTTATGAACAATATTTTACCTAAATATGTTAATTTAATCTTAGAAAATATTGATCAAAGAATTAAATTTATAGTTGAGGAATCAAGCTTCTTTAAATCAAACTTTTTAGTTAAGGAAGGCTTTGTTGAAAGAGAAAAATTTACGGGAATGGTTGGTGTAGTTGGTGTTGCAGAATGTACCAACAAGCTTTTAGGAATTAAGGATAAGGCCTTAGGCTTTGGTCATAATCCTGAGGCTGAGGACCTAGCAGCTAAAATTTTAGCTAAAATAGAGAAAATGGTTAATAATCATAAGGGCCTTTATTGCCAGGAATGTGATAATAAATATCAAATGCATGCCCAGGTTGGTATTGATACTGACGGTACAGATGATGCTCCAGGATGTCGTATACCAGTAGGCTATGAGCCTGAGCTTTATAAGCATTTAATGATTGAATCTAAGCTTCATAAATATTTCCCATGTGGTGTAGGTGATATTTTTAAATTTGACCAAAGCTGGTTAAATTCAAAGGAAGCTATTTTAGATATTATTAAAGGTGCCTTTAATTCAGGACTTCGTTATTTTACAGCCTATAATCAGGATAATGATGTTGTTAGAGTTACCGGATATCTTGTAAAAAGAAGTGAAATTGATAAGCTAAATAATAATGAGCAATCAATTAACAATTGTACAATTTTTGGTAAGGGTGCTAAGGAAAGAGGTCACGCTCTAGAGCGTAGAGTTTATGGAAAAGGCACCAATTAATCGCATTATTAATTTTTCTAATGTTGATGGACCAGGAAATCGTATGGCAATCTTTTTTCAAAGCTGTCCCTTTAGATGCTTATATTGTCATAATCCTGAAACAATAAATATCTGCCAAAATTGTGGATTCTGCGTTACAAAATGCCCGACTGGCGCTTTATCAATTGTTGATAAAAAGGTTTTGTGGGATGCTAGCAAGTGTGTTGGTTGTGATACCTGTATTCACGTCTGTCCTCATTTAGCAAGCCCTAAGATTATAATGATGAGCGTTGATGATCTAATAAAGCATATTAAGGAGCTTAAGCCCTTTATAAGAGGAATAACTGTATCGGGTGGCGAATGTACCAATTGTGCACCATTCGCAGAAAAACTATTTATTGAGGCTAAAAAATTAGGCCTTACATGCCTTATTGATTCTAATGGCTGTCATGATTTATTTAAATATGAATCACTTATTGATATATCAGATGGTGTAATGCTTGATGTTAAGGCCTATGATAATGAATTTCACCGAATGCTTACTGGATCAAGCAATGATATTGTTCTTAAGAATCTCAATTATTTATTAGAAAAGGGAAAGCTTGAGGAGGTAAGAACCGTTATTTTACCTAATTATGATGAGCAAAATATTAATACAGTTACAAGTGTTTCTAAAATAATTGGCTCAAGAGTAAGATATAAGCTGTTAAAATATCGCTATTTTGGTGTAAGAGAAGAAGGACTTTCTTATTTTGGTAAGGGTATCGTTGATGATGATACCTTAAATAGAATGAAATCAATTGCAGAAGAAAATGGCTGCTGTACCGCGCAAATTATTTAAAAAGGCATTGCTTAGGCAATGTTTTTTTGCAATGTTGACATCAATAGCTAAAAGTTATAAAATTAAAGATAAGACAAGAAGGTATATTTATAGGTGATTATATGAAAAAAAGGGATTTAGTATTGGCTAGTATTGCAATCATATTATTAATATTGGCTATAGTTTGGACAATTTTAGTTGCTAATGGTTTATTCGATAATTTTGATAAGGCTGTAGTTAATAAGATTATTTCTATAAGAGGTGAAAAATATAATTTTTTATACTGGATTGTAAGAATTATCACAGAATTTGCCTATATTTATTTTACAATTTTCTTCATAATTGTAATATTAATAATATATCACTGTGATCTAAAATCAATTATTTTAGCATTTGGTACACTAACTCAGTTATTAATAAATACAATTATTAAGTCTTGTATTAGAAGACCAAGACCAGATCAAATATATCATTGGATGGAGGAAGCATCTGCTTCATATCCTTCAGGTCATTCAATGACAGCGAGCTTTCTTTATGGCTTTTTGATTTATATAATTATTAAATCAAATATATCTAAAACTAAAAAGATTGTCTTTTCTGTACTTTCAGGTCTAATACCTGTACTTGTTGGTATATCAAGAATTATTTTAAGTGTACACTACACATCTGATGTTATTGGTGGCTTTTTATTTGGCTCTGTGCTTGTAGTCGTAGCTATATTAATTTGTGAGCTTTTATCTCCTAAATTTAATGGGCTTAAGCCTTTCATAGATAGAAAGCTTAAGGGAGATAAGAAAAATGATTAAGTATTTTTTTAAAAAGCATAACCAGCTTTTTATATATTTAATGCTCATTTTTATTGCGCTTAGTCCTTGCTTTATCATGTTTAATAAGGGCTATATTTGGTGTCATGATAATGCTTTTCACTATGCTCAAATTCAGGATTTATATGATTCAATAAAGAGTGGAAGCCTTAGCTATTATCTAAATTATGAAACCGCTAATTATTTAGGCCTTGGTGTTAGATTAATGTATGGTTCATTTTCACACCTGATCACCGCGCTTATTGGTATTTTATTAGCTAATTTTGGACTTTCACTTACCGCTTCAATGAAGCTTGTAATTATGTTATCTATGATATTGAGTGCTATTTCAAGCTATAAGCTTTTATATAAGGCTTGTGGAAGTACTATTTCAAGTATTTTAGGCGCGACATTTTTTGTTTTATTTCCGTATCGCTTTTGCTTGATTTATGTAAGAAATGCTTATGCTGAAACTCTAGCCCTAAGCCTTGTTCCTCTTGTATTTTTAGGTGTTTATGAAATTTTAAATGATTATTCTTCAAGCAATAAGCCCTATATTATTACGATTATAGCAATGACATTGCTTATTTTAACACACAACATTACTGCCTTTTATACCGCAATTTTTGTATTAATATATGCTTTGCTTTCATTTAAAAAGCTTTCTTCGCACTTAACAGATAAAAAGTTTTATTTAAATGTCATAATATCAGTTTTATTGATATTATCAATGTCTAGCTGGTTTTTATTCCCATTACTTGAATCAAAAAAAGCAGGAATTTATCGTGTCTTTGATAGTGATGCTATGAGAACTAGCCTAGATTCTATTATTTCAAGCACTAAGTCAGCGTATGCTTATTTTGAATCAGGCTTAAATTTTAAGTATTTAAATAATTTAATTCTTTTTCTTGCAATTGCGATTATCCTTGGAGCTTTAGCCTTTTTCTTTAATTTATATTATAAGAAAAGAAAACTAAGATATCTTACATTTACGATTGCTTTTCTTATTGCCTTTATAGCTATAATAATTACAAGCTTCTTTTTTGAAATTGATTATATTATTTATACAAGCTTAATTTTTCTTCCTATTTTTTATTTTTTCCCTTTTAAATATAAAAAGACAAGCTTTAAATATAATGAATTAATAAGCTTTTCTTGTTTATCGATTATAGCTGTAATCTTAATTTTTGTTGGTTATGTATGGAAAATACTACCTCAAATATTTTATAACATTCAGTTTAGCTGGCGCTTATTTGGCTTTTTAGGCTTTTTTCTTGGAATGTCAATTGGCCATTTATGCTCTTTAGTAGAAATTAAATTTAATTTTATTTGTAAATTAGCTGCAGCTATTTTAATTGGAGCGTTATTTTCGGTTATTAAGCCCCTTAGTATAAATGAATATTATTATTCTGAGGACTCAAAGTGGAGTGAGGAAAATTCTATTAAAAAGGAAGATACCTTTTATATGTATTCGGCAGGTTGGCAGCTTGAGTATTTTACAATTGATTTTTTTAATTCAAGCCCTAAATCAAGCTTTTGGTGGGAAATATATTATAATTTATCAGATGCCAAGAATGGAGAAGCAATTATGCATCCAGGCTTAATTTCAGGCTCTGCATCATTTGCTAATTATTCATATAGCAATGGTGTAATTAGCTTTGATCTTAAAACAGAAAAAGAGTCAGTAATTGAGCTTGCTAGGGTTTATTACAAAGGCTATAAGGTTTATCTTAAGGATAATGAGGGTGTTGTTCATGAGCTTGATGCCTTTAATAATGAATCCTACGTAGCCTTTAAAACTGATTTATCAGGCGAGGTTTTAGTTTATTATAAAAAAACACCAGCAATAAATGCTGGCATCTGTTTATCATTTATAGGGCTTATATGCTTTTTAGCATATGCATTAAAGAAATATAATATCGATACAAGGTGGGATTAGTTTTCACCTTGTTTTTTTGTTAGGCGAAGTCCATTATAGCCATTCTTTTTTAAATTAACTAAAAAGTAAATTAAAAATCCTAAAGCCATAATACTAATTAGAATATTAGAAATTCCCATTGAAATACCAGCAGCTTTATAGTTTAAGCCAATGCTGTGGCAAACAATAAGAGAAATAATACGAATACCTACTCTTGAAAAATTTAAAATTGAGGATAGGAAGGTTTTACCATAGCCATAAAGAAGACCTAGTAGAGCACTAGTAAGACCAAGGGAAGGAATAGAAAGGGAATCGAAAACAAATATTTCCTTAATATAGGTTGACATCATATTAGAATCATTTTTACCAATACTAAATAGAGATGTTAGCTGATCTAGGAAGATAAATCTTACACTAATATAGCCAATAAGAGAGAGAATCGCAACGATTATAAGCGTTCTAAAAAAAGTGCTAATTGTTCTATCTAAATTTTTATTGCCAATATTTTGACTTACAATTGTAGATTCACCCTCTTCAAAGACATTGGTTGTATTGGTAACTAAGCCAGATAAATTATTTGATACACCAAGAGCACCAACAATTAAGCCATTGGTAGCCTCACTATAGTAGCTTCCACATAGGGCATTAACTGTAGTCTTGCCTAGGCTCATTACAAATTTTCCAAGGAAAATCGGAATAGACAATCTTAAAACAGGAATAATATATTTTTTGTGAGGCTGCATATTCTTGATTGTAATTTGAAGAATGTTTTTTTTAGAAAGCATTACAACACATCCATATACAAGTAAAAATGCCTGACCAATAATTGTTGCTATCTCTAAATAAATTATAGAATCAACCCTAATAGCGTATACAAAGATTAGATTTAAAACAAGCTTTATAATTAAAACAGCAATATTTAAAATAAAGATTTTTTTACTGTTACCTTTGATTTTTTCAAGACCAATAAAAATATTGTTTATTGATACAAAGATAAGCTCAACGAGAATAAGTCTAAAATATAATATGACACTATCCGTTATTTGGGGTACCTGAGCAATTTTTAAAATTATAGATGCAAGTGGTACTAAAAGAATAAGAATAAGAAGTGATGTAATTAAGCTTACAAGAATCATATTACTTGCGGTCTTTTTAGCCTCTGGTAAATTAGCTGCTCCATAATATCTTGATACCAAAACAGCTCCACCACCAGCAATGCCAGCTCCAAAGGCTGATATCATTGATTTAATTTGCGATATTACCATGATATTAGAGATATTTATGGCACCTGAGGCCGCTGCTGCATTTTTAATGCTTGATGCCATAATTGAATCAAGAAGTCCGTAGAAGGAATTAAATAGGGCATAAACAGCAAGTGGGAAGCAAATAATAATTATTGCTTGTGTAATATTTCCATGAAGAATTTGATGACGCTTATGCTCTTCCTTAATAAGTGCACGCTTAATTTTAGCTTCATCTTCAGGCTCTTCGAAGGTTACAATAAGCTTTTGATGAAGGGCTATTTTTTCCTTAAGGGCACTAATTTTGTATTCATCAAGATAATTTTTATCTTTTTTGTCAGTAAGCTTAGTTAGCTTTTTCTGCCAAC
>ERZ780070.374-NODE-374-length-20581-cov-2.994251_pt1 | contig 20581 bp, 16 predicted proteins | sample MGYA00511577_ERZ780070 | MGnify/ENA primary metagenome ERZ780070 (study PRJEB29588, sample SAMEA2162530) | human gut metagenome | biome: human gut; feature: human-associated habitat; material: faeces | place: Denmark | collected 2008/2010 ...
GGTTGGTATGCAAAATTTTCTTGAGCGTGAGCCTCAAACCCTATCAGGCGGCCAGAAGCAAAGGGTTGCGATTGCGGGTATTTTAGCTCTAAATACGGATGTTATTATCTTAGATGAGGCTACATCTATGCTAGATCCTCAGGGGACACGTGAAATTATCGCTTTAATTAAGGAGCTTAAGGAAAAATATCATAAAACCATTATCACAATCACGCATGATCTTGATTTAGCACGTCTATCAGATCGTATTATTGTCATGAAGGATGGTAATATCATTGCCAATGATGCCCCAAATAAGATATTTGAGCAAGTTGACTTGCTTAAAAGCTCAAAGCTTGATATTCCCTTTAATTTAAAGCTTTATAAGGAAGCAGAGGCTAATTCAAAGCTTAATGCTAATAAAGAATTAATGGAGGCTCTATGGAAATTAAATTTTTAAACCTAAGCCATACATACCAAGGCCTTACTAAAAGTGATTTAGTAGGTGCAGTTAAGGATGTTAATTTAACAATTGAAGAAAAGGACGAATTTGTAGCTATTTGTGGAAGAACTGGTTCGGGTAAATCAACGCTAATTCAGCACATTAATGGTTTATTATTACCAACCTCAGGCTCTATTGATATTTTAGGCTCAGTGCTTACAGCTAAGAAGCGTAAAAATCCTAAGCTTACCCCTATTCGTAAGCGGATTGGCTTTGTTTTCCAATTCCCTGAGTATCAATTATTTGAAGAAACAGTGCTAAAGGATATAATGTTCGCCCCTAAAAATTTTGGTGAATCAGAAGAAAAGGCAAAAGCTCAGGCTTTAGAGGTTTCTAAGCTTTTAGGTATCCCTAAGGAGCTTCTTAAAAAGAGTCCCTTTAATCTAAGTGGTGGACAAATGCGTAAGGTCGCAATCGCGGGTATTTTATCGTATAATCCGGATGTTTTAATCCTAGATGAGCCTACTCGTGGTCTTGACCCTGAGGGCGCAAGAGAAATTATGGAGATTTTTTATAAAATTCATAAGCAAATGCATAAAACAATTATTCTTATTAGCCATGATATGAATGTCGTATATCAGTATGCAACAAGAATGATTTGTATGAAGGATGGCTCATTATCATATGATGGGTCTAAGGAGGAGCTATTTAAATCAGGTAAATATAAGGAATATGATTTAGATAAGCCTCATGTTTTAAAGGCGGTTGATTATTTAAATCAAAGCCTTAATTTAAATCTTGATTATAATATCTATACCTTAGATGATTTAATTAAACGTCTGGAGGTGGCATGTAATGAATAATATTACAATTGGTCAGTATGTACCTGGTCATTCGTGGATTTATAAAATGGATCCTAGAGTTAAGATCTTTATGGTTATTGGACTTATGGTTATTCTCTTTTTAATTCCTAATATGTATTTAATGCTAGGTTATTTAGGCTTATTTGTCGTAATGTATTTATCTACAAGGCTCCCAATAATTAAAATGATTAAAGGAATGAGACCCGTTTTATTCCTTTCAGCCTTCACCTTTGTGCTTCAGGTTTTATATAATCAGGATGGCGCGTTATTATATACCTTCCATTTCCAAATGGGCTTATATCAGCTATTGATGATTATTGGCCTTATTGCTTTCTATTTTATGACTAAAAAATATGTGCCCCTAAAATTTATTTATCTATTAATTATTTTTGTGGCATGCTTTGGCGTACAAAAGATTAAAATGCCTCATCTTGTTTGGTCAAATTATACCGTTAAGATTTATGATCAGGGCTTATTAAAGGGTGGCTTTATTTTACTTCGTATTGTATTAATGATTGGTTTAACATCAATGCTAACCTTTACAACAATGAATACCGAAATAAATAATGGTCTTGAAAGCTTACTTTCGCCTCTTAAGCTTATTAAGGTTAATGTAGGTACTATTTCAATGATGATTTCTCTAACACTTCGCTTTATTCCAACCCTAGTTGAGGAAACAGGCAAAATTATGAAGGCTCAGGCCTCACGTGGTGTTGATTTTAATGAAGGAAGCCTTCGTCAAAAGATTTCTCAAATCGTATCGCTTTTAGTTCCAATGTTTGTAACATCATTTAAGCGTGCTGAGGATTTGGCCAATGCGATGGAAACAAGAGGATATGTTATAGGGGCTAAAAGAACTAAGCTTGATTTACTTAAGCTTCACGCTCTTGACTATATTTCTCTTTTAGTATTTGCAGTATTGTTGGCAGGTGTTATTCTTGGAAGAATCTATTTATAATATTAAATGCATTATTGAATATGATGGGGCTAATTATCAGGGCTTTCAAATTCAAAATGATGATCCAACCATAGAGCTTTATTTGAAAAAAGCAATTAGCTTTATTATTAAGCATGATGTTAAAATTTATGCCTCAGGAAGAACAGATAAGGGTGTTCATGCAAGAGGTCAGGTTATCAATTTTAATACTGATTTTTATATTGATCCTGGTCGCTTTATGTACGCCATTAATAGAGGCCTTCCTGATGATATTAGAATCCTATCCCTTGAATATGTTCCCCTCGATTTTCATTCCAGATTTAGTGCTAAAAAAAAGGAATATAGATATTATATTAAGTATAAACAATACTCTGTTTTTGAAGCAAGATATAAAGCCTATATTAAGAATCTTGATTATGATTTGATGACTGATGCGATTAAGCTATTTTTAGGAGAGCATGATTTTACAAGCTTTTGTAGCGCAGATGTGGATGATAGAAAAAGCTGTGTAAAAACAATTTCTAAGGCCTATATAAATAAACTTCCTAATGAATATGAATTTGTATTTGAGGGAACCGGCTTTTTAAAATATCAAATTAGAAGAATGATGGGAATTTTAATTGCCATCGGTCATGGCAAATTAAAAAAAGATATAATTTTAGAATTATATCAAAATCATTCAAAGCAAATGCATTATCCTGTAGCTCCAGGCTGTGGCTTGTATTTGGTTAGAGTTGATTATTAAGATAAAAATTAATATATTTATAATTAATTATATTGAGGATGCTCTTATGTGAGTATCCTTTTTAATACTTAATTACCAAAAGCATTTTAATAAAGCTTAGATTAAAATAATAAAAAATACTATGTCTATTAAAGCCATTAATCATTTACTTAAGCCCTGTTTTGTGATAAACTAAATACAAACGATTTTATGTGAAAGGTATGATATTTATGCCAGGTATTTTTATAACCCTTGAGGGTGGCGAGGGTAGCGGAAAGACTACTATTATAAATGCAATTAATGACCATTTTAAGGAAATGGGATATAATACAGTTACAACAAGGGAGCCAGGCGGCGTAGATATTGCTGAACAAATCCGTAATGTTATTTTAAATGTTAACAATACGAAAATGTGTGGTGAAACAGAGGCTTTATTATATGCAGCTTCACGTATGCAGCATCTTCATGAAAAGGTTATTCCAGCTCTTACAAGAGGAGATGTAGTTATTTGTGATCGCTACATTGATTCATCCTTAGTTTATCAGGGCTTAGCTAGAGGACTTGGTATTGATAATGTTTTAAAGGCTAATTGCTTCGCCCTAAATTATATGCCAAATCTTACCTTTTTTATTGATGTAAGGCCAGAGGTAGGGCTTAAAAGAATTGAAGGAAGAGCAAAGATTGACCGTCTTGATAAAGAATCACTTTCCTTCCATGAAAATGTCTATAACGGCTATAAAAAAATAGCTAGTATGTATCCTGAAAGAATTATTACTATCAATGGAGAAAAAGCCTCTAATCTTGTAGTTGAGGATATTATTAAGCATATTGATTCATATTTAAGCACTAGGTGAAAGCGATGAATTTTGATTTAATAAGTGAACAAGCAGATATTAAAAGAATTCTTCTAAATACTAAAAAGAAAAACAGATTATCACATGCTTATATTTTTGAAGGACCTGCTGGTGTAGGTAAAAGAGAAATGGCGTATTATTTTGCGATGATGCTCTACTGCAAGGAAGATGAGCCTTGCATGAAATGTGAGGCCTGTCACCAAATTTTAAATAATGAGCATTTAAATGTATATGTTATTTCATCGGATTCAAAGATTATTAAGAAGGAACAGATTGTTGGTCTTCAGGAAGAATTTTCTAGGACAAGTAATGTTTCAGGACCACGTATTTATATTATTCTTGATGCGGATAAAATGAATCAAAATAGTCAAAATAGTCTTTTAAAATTTATTGAAGAGCCCGAAGAGGGAATATATGGTATTTTATGTACAACCAATGTAGCTAAGATATTACCTACAATCACATCAAGGTGCCAAACAATTTCCTTCAAAAGCTTAGACGATAGAGTTTTAGCCTCAATACTTGAGGATAAGGGTGTAGAGCCCCATTTAGCATCTGTTTTATCACATCTTACAAATAATATTGATGATGCTATTTTGATGTCATCAGATCCTACTGCTGTAAGATTAAATGAGCTATTTAAGGGTTTTTTAGAGCTTGACTCACCATCAAAGGCGGTTATGTATCAAAGAAAAAATTTAAGCTTTTTTGATAATTATGATAATTTATTAAGCTTTTTAAATTTATTAATTATTTTATATAGCGATATTATATCCCTATATAATGGTGTACTTGATATTCATTTAAAGGGCTATATTAATGAAATTGCAAAGTACAAAAATTATTTAACATACGAGGATGCTAAAAAGAATTTAGAGCTAATCTATAGCCTCGTTATAAAGCTACAAAATAATGTAATGCCTAAAAATATTTTAAATAATTTATTTGTAAATATTTTCTAAAGGAGGGAATCCAAATGAAATGCTGTAAGATTCAATTTAAGCATCTTGGTAAAAGATATTATTTTGGATGTGATAGATTACGTCTTCAAAATAATGACAAGGTTATTGTTCAAACCATAAGAGGAACCGAGCTTGGCGAGGTCGTAGGCGAGCCCTTTGAGCTTGCAAAAGGCGAAATCCAAGGTGAGATTAAAGATGTTTTAAGGAAAGCATCCGAAAGTGATATTCAAACATTTAATGAAAATAAAAGTCTAGAGCCTGATATTATGAAGCATACAAAGGAGCTCGTTAAAAAGCATAAGCTTGATATGAAGGTTTTAAACTGTGAATATACCCTTGATAGACAAAAGCTAATTATATATTTTGAATCTGATGGTCGTGTTGATTTTAGAGATTTAGTTAAGGATTTAGCAGAAGTTTATAGAACCCGTATTGAGCTTCGTCAGGTAGGATCTCGTGATGGAGCTAAGGTCTTTGGTGGAATTGGCCCATGTGGACTTGTAGTATGCTGTCAAACCTTCTTGACAGAATTTGCTAATGTTTCGGTTAAAATGGCTAAAAACCAAAGTCTAAGCCTAAATCCGGTTAAGATTTCTGGTAACTGTGGAAAGCTTTTATGCTGCATTAACTATGAAAATGATGTTTATACCGAGCTTAGAAGAAATGCACCTGATATTGGTGATATTGTATCAACGGAGCAGGGTGAGGCTAAGGTTTTATCATGTGATGTTTTAAATCACAATTTAAAGGTTAAATACCTTCAATCTGATGGCTTTGGCTATTTAAAATTTGAGGACGTTAAGATTGTGCGTGCTAAAAAGGACCGTGAAAAAGAAAATAATAAAGAGCTAAAGGAGCTTTTATAATGGCTGAGGTTATTAATGAACTTTTAGGTATTCCTGGTGTTAAAATATACCAGGATTATGAAATGTTTAATTTTTCACTAGATTCTATTTTGCTGGCTAATTTTGTGTCAATCAAGAAAAATGATAAAATGATTGTGGATTTAGGAACAGGTAATGCTCCTATTCCTCTTTATATGTCATTAAATACAGATGCTTCAATTTATGGCTTTGAAATTCAAAAAAAATCCTATGATTTAGCCCAAAAAAGTGTTAAAATAAATAATAAGGAAGGGCAAATTCATATTATTAATGATGACATTAAAAATGCCTCTAAAATACTTGGTACTTATAAGGCTGATGTTGTTGTTACTAACCCACCTTTTTTCAAATATATTGAGGGCAAGTCAAATATTAATAAAAACGATGAAAAAACAATTGCTCGTCATGAGGTTTTAATAACTCTAGATGAGCTTGTAAAGGAAGCCTCATTGCTTTTAAAGAATGGAGGAACCTTCGCAATGGTTCATAGACCTGATCGTTTGCTTGATATTTTAACTAGTTGTCAAAAATATCGCTTAGAGCCTAAAAGGCTACGCTTTGTTTATCCTAAGGCGGATGCAAAATGCAATCACATTTTGATTGAATGCCGAAAGGATGGACAGGCAGGAGGCCTAATGATTTTACCTCCGCTTATTATTCATACAAATGATAATAAGCATACAAAAGAGGTTTTAGGAATTTATAATAATGAAAAATAGGTATGCCCGAATAAGGAGTGATTGTTATGTTTTTAAGCTTACTTACAAAAAAGGAAAAATTAAAATTCTTAGATCTTGCGGTTTATATGATTGATATTGATGGTAAACCAACTGAGGTTGAAAAGAAACTAATTTCTCGTATTTATGGAGAAATCGGACGCGAGATTGTTGAGGAATATACCTTCTCAAAATCAGATTCAATTGATGATACAATTGATTACTTTAAGGATGCTAATCAAGCCGTTAAAAACATTGTTTTCTTAAATTTAGTATCCATTTCAATGGAAGATGACCTTTATAATACTTTAGAACATTTATTCCTTGAAAGAATTGAAAAGGAATTAGGAATTACAGCTGAAAAGCGTAAGGATTTAATGCAAATTGTTTATGACGAGCGTGATGTTCGTGAAAAGGCAATGCGTGTGATTAAGTATTAATATGAAGCGTATATATAGCTATAATAATCAAGAAAATATTTTATATCTTGTAGCTACACCAATTGGTAATCTTGAGGATATCACCTTTAGAGCGATTAATGTTTTAAAGAGTGTAGGAAGAATTTATGCTGAGGATACAAGAAATAGTAAGGTATTACTTGAAAGATATGATATTAAAACGCCTCTTCATACCTACCATGAGTTTAATAAGGCTCTTAAGGAGGATGAAATTGTTGATTTCATTAAAGCAGGAAATAGTGTAGCCATTATTTCTGATGCGGGTCTTCCGGTTATTTCTGATCCTGGCTTTGATATTGCTAGGCGCTGTATTAAAGAAGGTATTCCGGTTACGCCTATTCCTGGTCCTTCAGCTGGTATTTCAGCTTTAATTGCTTCTGGACTTCCACCTAAGCCTTTTATGTTTTATGGCTTTTTAGATAGTAAAACAACAAAGCGTAAGCAGGAGCTAGATTCTTTAAAGCACCTAGCTTGTACAACTATATATTATGAGGCACCTCATCGTATTAAGGAAATGCTTAAGGATTTACTTGATGTATTTGGGGATAGAGAAATCTGTATTGGACGTGAGCTTACTAAAAAGTTTGAGGAATTTATTCACGGAAATATTAGTGAGGTTATCGAGGTAGCAGATTCCTTCAAGGGTGAAATGGTTGTAATCGTTTCTGGCAAAGAGGAAGAAAGCGAAGCTACAGGAGATCCAATTGAGAAAATTAATGTTTTAATCAAGCTTGGCTATAAGCCTAAGGAGGCCATTAAAGAGGTCGCTATGATTTATAAGCTTGATAAAAGAGAATTATACGACATGTACGTTGAATCTAAAAATTAGGATGCTTTTGTGGCTCTCTATATTAATTGGTGTAGGTTTTAGTTTTAAACTATAAACAAATCAGTGTACCTTAAACTATAAATTAATAAGTGTACATAACAAATTGAAAAGGAGGAAATTATAACAAATCCTCCTTTTTTTGACTAGAAACATTATGTATTTTTAATTTGCTTTTTTATGCTATTTACTCTTTTTATAAGGCACCCTTGGCTTAAGTTTTCTTTTGTTTGTACTGCTTTTTCTTGTATATAAAATTGCTGAATCATCATTCATAACTCATATGATTCTATTACGCATTGCACACATTTAGCTTCTTTGATAATTTCTAGTATTTCAAACTATCCACAAGAATAACCCAAGAAGATGAAAATGATACCTCAACTAAAGGTATGAAAAAATCCCTTAATATAAATTTAAGGGACTTAAGTTATAAAAATCAAAAGCTTTATGATTCAACATTCCTATCATTTAGTTATACACAGAAGAAAAATGAAGAATTTAAAAAGCTTGATACATTCACAAAAATATCCCCACCAAAGGAAGAACTAGATAAATGTAATTCAAGATTTTACGATAAGTTTAAACATTAATAAAGTCTATTTATGATGTTAGTATAGATTGTAAATTGTATTATTAAAGTGTAGGTTAGGGGATGCGGACATTTTTTAGTTGACATTTACAAAAAGCTACACTGATTAATTTTGTATATGCTATTTTAGCAATAAAAAAGCCTTTACCATATGGTAAAGACCTAATATTATAGAATTTGCTTATTATCAAGATTTTCTCTTGCGATTGCAAGCATTAGCTTGATACGGTTTTCTTGGTTAACCTTTGTAGCAGAAGGGTCATAATCAATTGCTACAATATTAGCGTGAGGATTATGCTCTTTAATTGTTTTCATAACACCCTTTCCACAAATATGGTTAGGCAGACATCCAAATGGCTGGGCACAAACGATATTTGAATAGCCTAGCTCACATAGCTCAATCATTTCTGAGGTAAGAAGCCAGCCCTCACCCATCTTTGCACCATGGCCAATAACACCATTGCACATTTCTTTTGTTTCTGTGAAGCGATTCATTGGTGTAAATTTAGAATTTTCCTTAATTGCATTAATCATTAGCTTTTCACGACGCTTGAAGTACCAAATGACAAGACGATTAATGAAGGCGGCTTTAGAGCCACGCTTATAAATCTTTTTATCGTATAAAGCGTTGTAGCAGCAGTAGAAGGCAAAGCCAAGTACGCCTGGTACCATAACCTCAACATTTTCTCCAATTAGGAAATCCTCAAGACCATTATTTCCTAGGGCGGCATATTTGATATAAATTTCACCAACAATACCAACACGTGGCTTGATTTCATCGGTTAATTCGACATTATCAAAATCCTTTGCAATTAGTCCCATGTTTTTCTTGATTTCACGGAATGAAGCACCCTTGTTTTTGTAAAACATTTCTCTTATATCATGAACCCATTTATCCACGATTTTTTGAGCATCGCCCTTATTTTTCTCATATGATCTTACCTTATTATTTAAATACATTATAAAGTCACCATAGCATAAGGCAGCGACAACTCTTTTAATAAGGGGATATGTTATTTCAAATCCTGAATCCTTCTCAAGATTAGCTGCGTTAAGTGATACAACGGGGATATAACCATATCCAGCCTTAACTAGAGCTTTTCTTAAAAGGTGAATATAGTTTGATGCACGGCATCCTCCACCTGTTTGGGTAATTAATAGGGCTACATGGTCTAAATCATCACGGTGATTTAGGGCATCAATGAATTGACCTATTACAAGAAGGGCAGGATAGCAGGTATCATTGTGAACATACTTAAGACCCTCTTGAGCACATTCAGGGCCCTTATTTTGTAAAATTTCGGTTTTATAGCCACAGCTATTAAGCGCATTTTCAAATAAGGCAAAATGAATATCAAGCATTGAAGGAATTAAAATGGTATGGGTCTTACGCATTTCCTTAGTGAATTTAGGATATTCAACCTTAATATCATCAGTATTAATCATGATTAGCCTCCTTTTCCTGCTTTAGGGCCTCAAATAAAGAACGAAGTCTTATTTTTACAGCACCTAGATTTGTAATTTCATCAATTTTAATTTGGGTATAAATCTTACCGTGACGCTCAAGAATGTCCTTACATTCATCAGTTGTAATAGCATCAAGTCCACAGCCAAATGATACGAGCTGAACAAGATTCAAATCAGGCTGGTTAATAACATATTTAGCAGCTGCGTAAAGCCTTGCATGATATGTCCATTGATTTAGGACGTTTACTGGGAATTTTTCTTCAAGATAAGCAATTGATTCTTCGGTTACAATTGCAACGTCAAAGCCGGCAATAAGCTTATCAATACCATGGTTAACCTCAGGGTCAACGTGATATGGACGTCCGGCAAGAACGATGATTTGCTTACCATCACGCCTAGCCTCTTCAATGATTTCTCTTCCTCGTACTCTAATATCGGCTAAATGATAGCGATATTCAGCATAAGCCTTTTTGCTAGCAAGCTTTATTTCCTTCATTGAAATATCATTGAAGTATTTCTTGAGAATTTCATAAATTGATTTTTCAAATTTTCGTTCATCAAAAATGCCTAAATAATCACTTATGAAGCAAATATTTTTAATCGCCTTAACATTATTTTTAATGTTTTCTGGATAATAAGCTACAATTGGGCAATTATAATGGTTATCACCCTTATGCTCATTAATATTATAGGACATACAAGGATAGAAGATTGTTTTAATACCATCATTTAAAAGCTTTTCAATATGACCATGCACAAGCTTAGCAGGATAGCATACTGTATCAGATGGAATGGTATGCTGACCAGATGTAAATAGCTTTGTATTAGAGAATCCACTGTTTATAACCTCAAAGCCTAGACTTGTAAAGAAGGTATGCCAAAATGGTAGAAGCTCATAATTATTTAAAACAAGGGGAATACCAATCTTACCTCTTTTCCCTGCTACAGGCTTGTAGCTTTGAAGTCTATTTTTAATATATTCGTAAAGGTTTAGGCTTGATGATTTAGCAACACCATTAGTTAAAGGCTTTTCACAATTGTTTCCACTAATGAATTTCTTAGAATTAGCTCCAAAGCTATTAACTGTAAGGCTACAATGGTTATTACATAAGCCACAGTTAACAAACTTAACCTCATGCTTGAAGCACTTAAGCTGCTCAGGTGTTAAAATAGAAGAATTTAAAAGATTTAAATCCTTAGCATATAAGGCAGCACCATAGGCACCCATAAGACCAGCAATATTAGGACAAACAACATTTAAATTAAGCTCACGCTCAAAGGCACGTAATACCGCCTCATTGTGAAAGGTACCACCCTGTACAACGACGTGCTTTCCAAGAGAATCAACATTAGTTGCACGAATTACCTTATAAAGAGCATTCTTAACAACAGATATTGAAAGACCTGCTGAAATATTATCAATTGTAGCGCCATCCTTTTGAGCCTGCTTAACTGATGAATTCATGAATACCGTACATCTTGAGCCTAGATCAACTGGCTTTGGTGCAAGAAGCCCCATCTTAGCAAAGTCTTCAATTTTATAGCCCAAGGCATTGGCAAATGTTTGAAGGAAGGAACCACATCCAGATGAGCATGCCTCATTTAGAAAAATGTTTGAAATAACACCATGCTCAATTTTAAAGCACTTAATATCCTGTCCACCAATATCAATGATAAAGTCAACTGATGGCATAAAATGCTTAGCCGCTCTAAAGTGAGCCATGGTCTCAACAAGGCCACCATCAAGATTAAAGGCGTTTTTAATAAGCTCCTCACCATATCCAGTTGATGCAGCACCAACAATATGGATATAAGGATATTCAGTATAAATATCATTTAAAATATTTTTAAATAAATCAACAGGGTTTCCTTTGTTTGATAAATATTTAGAATAACGAATATTTAGCTCCTCATCAATTAATACCATCTTAAGAGTAGTAGAACCACTATCAACACCTAAATATAAAGGCTTGGTATAATTATCAAGTGCAAGGGTTTTAACATTATCCTCAGCATGACGCTTACGGAATTTTTCAAGATCAGCCTGTGATTCAAAAAGAGGTGCATTAAAGCCAATCTTAGAATTTGAATGATATTCTTCAATTTTCTTAATTACATCAGTAATTTCATAATCACTTGTTGCACAAAAGGCTGCGCCAAGGGCAACGAAGTATAATGAATTTTCAGGGCAGAAGCCATTTAAGTGAAGTGATTCATTAAAGCTTTCCTGGAGCTCGGAAAGGAAGGTTAAAGGACCACCTAAATAGGCAACCTTACCAGTGATTTCTCTTCCTTGGGCTAGTCCACCAATTGTTTGGTTAACTACAGCCTTGAAAATAGAAGCTGCGATATCAGATTTAGAAGCGCCTTGATTTAAAAGAGGCTGAATATCGGTTTTAGCAAATACTCCACATCTTGAGGCAATGTTATAAAGCTTTTCATGCTCCTTAGCATAGCCATTAATTTCGGTAATATCGATATTAAGAAGGGTAGCCATTTGGTCAATAAAGGCACCAGTACCTCCAGCACAGGAGCCATTCATTCTAACTTCCATACCATCAGATAGGAATAGAATTTTAGCATCCTCTCCACCAAGCTCAATAATAACATCGGTACCAGGTATAAGCTTATTGGCCGCTACTCTTGTGGCATAAACCTCCTGCACAAAGGTAATATTTGAGCCGTTTGCAAGTCCCATTCCAGCTGAGCCACTAATGCCAAATTTGAAATTGCCACTGATAATTCCCTTTTCACGTAAATTGTTAAGAATTTCTAAAACATTTTCCTTAATATGAGAATAATGCCTTTTATAATCCTTTAAAATGATATTTTCGTTGTCATCTAATACAACATATTTTATAGTAGTAGATCCAACGTCAAGTCCTAATTTCATACAAAAATAACTCCTTTTTTAGAATAAGATTATAATTTACAATCTAGTTTATATTATATATAAAAAGCAAAATATTGTCAATTTATAATATTTCACAAATGTGAATAATTAAAGTGCTTTTTAAAATCATTTTTTAAAAAAAAAAACGAGTATTCTAAACTTGTTAAGTTGTATAATAATGTGAGACTAAAAAGTATAAAATTTTTTTTACAATACAAATTTATTGTAAGAATAATATTTTTAGAGTATAATAAAATAAGAAGATTATATAAAAACGAGGTTGTTTCTATGAAAAAATATAAAATTTTTAGCATTTTAGCTATTTTTATTATAGGTATTCTTACGCTTGTAAGCTGTAGTGATACATTTAAGGCTAAGGGCGATTTAAGTGTTTTAAATCAAACACGTTACACTTTAACTATTAAAGCATCACTTGATGATGAGAATAAGGAAGTAACAGCAGGATCTGTTCAAATTCAATTGTATAATAAAAATGGTGACAGAAAAACAACATCTAATTGTGATAAGCTAGGTGGAACTAGTGAGGGTACAACTCAAACTGTTACTATTCAATCTCTTGAGGAAAATACAACTTACATTGTTAAGCTTGTTTGTACAATTAGAGAGCATCAATATACATTAAAGGAAATTGAAGCTAAAACAAACAAGGCTGGTTCATCTTACGAGGCTGCTATTCATATTAGTACAGCTGATGATTTTGCCAAAATGTCAAATGATTTAGATGGATACTATATCCTTGATAATGATATTGCTCTTGGAACAGGGCTAAATGAAAATGAAGGAATTACCGAACTTGAAAAGAAAGATTTAAAGGAATGGACTGCTATATTTAGCTCAGCATCATCAAAGGCATTTACAGGAACATTTGATGGTAATGGTCATACCATTTCTAACTTTAAACAAACATCATCTTTATCTGATTATGGCTTCTTTGGATATTTAGCAATGGGAGCTACAATTAAGAATATTAATTTTGAAAATGTATATTTAGCATCATCTAGATATAGTGATACATATGTTGGTGTTGTAGCAGGACGTGCCGAGTCTGGTGTTACAATTGAAAATGTAAATGCTAAGAATATAAAAATTAGCTTTACAACATCTTCAACAAGCGGTAAGACATTCTATATTGGTGGCTTAATTGGACAAAATACTGGTGGTAATATTGTTAATTCAACCATAACATCACTTGATTTAAAGCTTACTGGTGGTAAGGTAATTTATGTTGGTGGTATTGCCGGTGAAAATTCAATGGCTGAGGGTAGATGGATAGAGGATTGTGTTGCTCAAGGAAGTATTACTATTGTTCAGGAATACAATAATTCATCTGAATTAACTAAGAATACTGAAATTGTTCAGGTAATTGGTGGCGTGGTTGGTAAGAATGATGGTAGAGTTAGAAATACTATTTCATATGTAGATATTAAATCTTCATTTAATCTTAACGATAATGTTCTTGATAAGGTTTATGCTAACAAGGACGCTGATGATACAAGCGAAGATGCTCCAAAGGAGTGGAAGATTAATAAGGATATTAATGTATCAATCGGTTCATTTGCTGGATACAATAAGGGAATTATTAGAAGCTCAGTTGCAGCGGGATCAATTGATTTCTCATCATATAATGCATATAATGTTGCAATTGGATTATTCTGTGGCTTTAATGTATCACTTGTTACACCTTCAATTAATCACGTAGCATATTATAATAATGAATCTACTGTTTCTATTAAATTAACAGCTGAAGAAATTGCAGAGGATAATCCAAACTATAAGAAGACCCCTAAGTATACTAGAGTATTTAAGATTTCTATGACTGGTAAGAATGAGGACAATCAAAATTATTTTGAAATGCCTACTGTATATGCAAAATCAAGCTGTGAGGAGTCATTAGGCGAGAGTACAGATGTTAGCAAATTTAAGGGAACAGAAAACGATGTATTTGATGCTACTAAATTTAACGATTTAATAACTAAGCTTAAAAATCTATTCTAGCTTTGTAACAAAAGCGTCTGGGCAACACTGGGCGTTTTTGTTAATATTTAAGAAAAATAATGAAATTAGGTGATACATATGGGATTAATGATATATAATTCTTTAACCAATAAAATAGAAGAATTTAAAACACATGAGCCAGGAGTTGTAAATATGTATGTTTGCGGTCCTACGGTTTATGATTATATTCACATTGGCAATGCTCGTCCGGTAATTTTTTATGATATGCTAAAAAACTATTTGGAATATATTGGATACAAGGTTAATTATGCATCTAATATTACAGATGTTGATGATAAGATTATTAATAAGGCTCTAGAGCAGGGTGTTTCTGAAGAAGAAATAGCTAAAAAATATGAGGCTGCATATTTTAAAAATTGTGAAGCCTTAGGCTCTAAAAGACCAACCTTTGTTCCTCATGCAACTGCATATATTAAGGATATGCTTAATTTTATTGATGCTTTAGTAAAGAAGGGCTTTGCATACGAGGTAGATGGTGATGTATATTTCCGTATTGGTCATCTTAATTCATATGGTATCCTTTCTAATCAGGTTCAAGAGGAGCTTCAAAATGGTGTCCGTAAGGATGTAGATACTAAAAAGGAAAGCCCACTTGATTTTGTGCTTTGGAAAAACACAAATGTAGGAATTAAATGGCCTTCAGCCTATGGTCCAGGTCGCCCTGGCTGGCATACTGAATGCGTATGTATGATTGATAAGATCTTCAATCACCAAATGATTGATATTCACGGTGGTGGAATGGATTTAAAATTCCCACATCACGAAAATGAAATTGCGCAGGCTCGTGCAATGTATGGTAACACTCTTGCAACGTATTGGATGCATGTTGGTCGTCTAAATTTAAAAGGCCAAAAAATGTCAAAGTCATTAGGAAATGTTATTCTTGTAAATGACTTTAAGACAAAAGAGGATTTAATGAGCCTTAGATTATTAATTGTTACACAGCCATATCGTAATTCAATTAGCTATGATGATGATTTATTTAATCAATATAAAAAGGAATATGACAAGTTCTGCCGTGCCTATAAGAATGCAATGTTAGTGCTTGATTATAAAAATTATACAAGCAAGGAAATTGATAAAGCGGATAAGGAGGCCTTCATTAATTATATGAATCAAGACCTTAATTGCCAAAATGTTATGAGCCTTGCAAATAGCCTATTAAAGGAATTAAATAGTGCCACAAGAACTAATGATTTAGAGCTTATGTCTAAAAAGGCTAATATGATTAAGCAAATAATGGATGTTTTAGGAGTTGAGCTTCCTTATAAGCCATTAACTGAAGAAACAAGAAATACATATGATAGCTGGATGAATGCCAAGGCTTCTAAGAATTTTGAGGAAGCTGATAGGCTAAGAGCGATTTTAACTGAGGCTGGTGTTATTTAATGGATGCTAAGCTATATAATGGCTTAACCTTAGCTTATATTGGTGATGGTGCCTATGAGCTTTATATTAGAAATCATTTGCTAAATTTGGGGTACACTAAGGTTAATGACCTGCATAAGCATGCGATTAAATATACAAGTGGAGAGGCGCAAGCATCAGTAATAAGATATTTTAAGGAAAAAAATCTTTTATCTGAGGAAGAATTGCAGTATTATAAAAGAGGAAGAAATTCTAATGTTCTGAAGGTAAGGAAAAATATTGAGAGAATTGATTATCTTGAAGGAACAGGATTTGAGTCTTTAATTGGATATTTATATCTTTCTAAGCAAATTGATAGAATGAATGAATTATTTGATGAGGCTATAAAATATATAGAATTAGGTGGTGATCAGCATGAGTAATGAAAAAAAATATAATGATGAATTTGATAAGAATTCTGATGCAATCGATGCCGAAATTATAGAGGATTCAGACGATTCTGAAAAGGAAGCTGAACCTTCAGGTTTCTCATTTGGTGAGGTTGATGATGAAACAACCACAGAAGAGGATACTTTAGATTCTAATGAAGAGGAATATGAAGAAAAATCAGATGATGATTCACAAACAACCGATGAAGAAGCAGATGACCTTGATTATGATGAAGCATACAATGATGCAAATGCTGATATAGAAAATCAGGATGATCCTCAAGTTGATGAATGTGATGATGAATCATTAGATGAGGATGAAAATCAAGATGAAGAAAATTCTGAGGAAGAATTAGCAGACGATGAAGCAAAAACGAATGCTCAAGATGAAGACTCTGATGATTTAGATGGTGAAAATCAAGATGAGGATTTTGAAGAAGCTGAAGAGGAAAAGGCAAATGAGCAGTCAGATGATGACTTTAGAACTAATTTTCGTGGTGAAATTGAAGCGATTAAAGAGGAGAAGCGTCGTCAAGCCCTTGAACAAAAAAATGCTGATTTGGCTAAAAAGCGTCAGGAGCGTCAGCGTCAACAGCTTTTAAAGGAAGAAAAAAAGCTTGAGGCTCAAAAGGAGCGTCAGCGTAAATTTGAGGAGATGGCTCATAAAAGAACCCTTGAGCGTAATAAGAGTGAGGAGGAAAAGAGCGTTTCTCAAGCTCAAAAGCGTCGTGATAGAATTGTTTCTTCGCCTAAGCTTGCTAAAAAGCTAAGAAAGAAAGCCCTTGAAATCGAAAGATATGAGCCAGATATTAATGTTGGTCTTACTCAGGAGCAAATTGATAAGCGAATTTCATCGGGATTAAATAATTATAAATCAATGGGCTCTACTAAAACAATTTCTCAAATTGTTATTGGTAATATTATTACCCCATTTAATATATTAATTTTTATTATTGCAGGCTTCCTAATTTCAGTTCAAAGTATTAAGGATTTAACCTTCCTTGTAATTGTTTTACTTAACCTTGTTATTGGTATTATTCAAGAAATTAGTGCTAAAAAGACAATTGATAAGCTAACATTAATTTCTGCACCTACCTGTGATGTGCTTCGTGACTCTAAATTCCAGGAGGTAACAATTAATGAGGTTGTGCTTGATGATTTAATTAGCTTAAAGACAGGTAAGCAAATTTGTTCTGATAGTATTGTTGTTGAAGGTCAAATTGAGGTTAATGAATCATTACTAACAGGTGAAGCTGATGCTATTATCAAGCGTCCAGGGGATATTTTGTATTCGGGTTCCTTTGTTGTATCTGGTACATGTATTGCTCGTGTTGATAAGGTTGGCGATGATAATTATATTGAGCGCTTAACTGGTCAGGCTAAGCAATATCGCAAGCCTAAGTCAGAGCTTTTAAAGGCCTTAAACCAAATTATTCTTGTAATGGGTATTTTAACCGTTGTAATTGGTGTAAGTTTATTCTTTGTTCAGTATTTAAAAACAGGCCTAGATTATGAAACATCAATTCGTAAAACCGCTGGTGCGATGATAGGTATGATTCCATCAGGACTTTATCTTGTTACATCGGTTGCCCTTGCGGTTGGAGTCTTAAGGCTTGCTAAAAATAATGTTTTAGTTCAGGAACTATATTGTATTGAGATGCTTGCACGTGTTGATGTATTGTGTCTTGATAAGACTGGTACAATTACTGATGGTACAATGAATGTGCGAGATGTAATCGATTATGATATCATTGGTAATTTATCTACTAAGGATATCGTTTCGGCGATGCTTAATGCAACAAATGACCAAAATTTAACTAATATTGCTTTAGAAAATAAGTTTGGACGTGCTAAAAGAATTAAGCATAATGATGTTATTCCTTTCTCATCTCAAAGAAAATATAGCGCCGTTAGCTTTGATGGCATTGGTACAATCGTATTAGGTGCTCCAGAATTCGTTTTAAAGACAAACTTTAAGCTAGTAGAATCTGATGTTAATAAGGCTGCTAAGGAAGGATACCGTGTACTTGTAATTGCTCATACAAATGAGTCAATCAAGGATGGTGCTCTACCTCAGGTTGAGCTTGAGCCAGTGTCATTAATTTTAATTGAGGATAATGTAAGACCAGATGCAATTGAAACAATCTCTTACTTTAAAGAGGCTGGTGTTGAGGTTAAGGTTATTTCTGGTGATAACCCAATTACGGTTTCAAAGGTTGCAGAAAGAGCTGGAATTACTAATGCTGAAAAATATATTTCCCTTGATGGATTAACTGATACAGAGGTTGTAAGAGCAGCTTCTAAATATACGGTTTTTGGACGTGTTAGCCCAGGTCAAAAGCGTCTTTTAGTTAAATCACTACAGGAATTAGGTCATAAGGTAGCGATGACAGGTGATGGTGTAAACGATATCCTTGCCCTAAAGGAAGCTGATTGCTCAATCGCAGTAGCTTCAGGTAGTGAGGCTGCACGTAATGTTTCACACCTAGTTCTTCTAGATTCTAATTTTGGATCTATGCCACGAGTAGTATCTGAAGGACGTCGTGTAATTTCTAATATTGCAAAGGTTGCAAAGCTTTACTTAACCAAAACCATGTTTAGCTTACTACTTGCAATCGTTGCTCTAATTCAGGGTACATATCCAATTAGTACTAACCAATTATTAATGATTGATGCCTTATGTATTGGTCTTCCATCATTAGTGCTTGGTCTTGAGCCTAATCGTCAGGCCGCACCAAATAATTTCTTATCTACGATTATTAAGAGTGCTTTGCCAGGCGCAATTGTTATTGTTATTCAATCTATTTTAGTATTCTTGCTACAAAATCAGCTAGATATGACAGCAAGAACAACCTCAACAATTATTGTTATTGTTGCAACCTTCACATGTATGATGGTGCTATATGAGACATGTAAGCCATTTATAAATAATACACGTAAGATTTTATTTGGTTCGGTATTTACTATTTTCGTTTTAGCAACAATTGTAGTGCCTTCATTCTTTGATTTTGCACCAATCATTCCAGGCCTTGAATATTATTCTAAGAACCAAGAGGTAATGACATGGGAAACACAGGTCGTATCTATTTCTGAGGCTAATCATTATACTGTTGATGGATATGTACTTGAGGAGCTTTGCGTAAGACCTTCAACAACCCATTCAGCTGAGGTTGATGCAAATGGTTATTTAGTTGTCGATACAGTTGTAACAACGGAATATAAGCCAATGTTACCAAACCTTACGAAGACTAAGAACAATCATTTTGCTATTGGTGGAAATGAAACAAGCTATATTTATAATCCTGATTATGAATATGAGCTTTTAGTTGAAAGTAACGGAAATGTAAGCTTAAAATATAGCTATAATGGCAATGAAACAATCATTAATACAGGCTATAATATTTTACCTACAGTTACAATCAGTAATAACTATTACATTGTAAACGGATATCGTACTGATGTCAGAACGGCTGAAACAAATGTGGGTACTGTTACAATGGATAATAATTATAAGGTTTATGTTTCAGGCGTAGAAAATGCTATCTTCCAGCTATTTGATGGTAAGGGTTTATTAATTTCATCTGCTAACAATCATATTTGGATTGGTGGAGATGAAACTGATATCGAGTATGATTCAAAGCTTGAAAGTACCCTAAAGATTGTTGGTAAGGAATATTATATTAATAATCAAAAGACAAATGTTATTTATACTCCTGAAATTGATACAACTGAAGAAGGATATTATATTGTAAATAATAAAATAACTAATTATAAGTGTAATGGTAGTGGAACATCAATTGTTCAATCCCTTGATGAAAATGGATATTTGAAGATTGATGGTCTTCAAACTAATATTAAGGTTAATTACACTAAGGTAGTTGGAGGCCAGGTTAAAACTCTTCCAATCTCATCCATTTTATTATTATTCTGTCTATGCTTATCAAGCCACCCACTAATTTGGTTGATTAAGAGCATTGTTCCATTCTCAAAAAAGCAATTTAAGAAGCTTACAGATGTCTTAAATAGAATCTAAAAATAAAAGCTTTTCTAGTTCAAAATGCTAGGAAAGCTTTTTTAATATTAAAATAATATTTGCGCTAATTAATTTATAGCAGTATACTAAATATAGATTTAATTAAGGAGGCTTTTAT
>ERZ780070.423-NODE-423-length-19086-cov-4.262309_pt1 | contig 19086 bp, 9 predicted proteins | sample MGYA00511577_ERZ780070 | MGnify/ENA primary metagenome ERZ780070 (study PRJEB29588, sample SAMEA2162530) | human gut metagenome | biome: human gut; feature: human-associated habitat; material: faeces | place: Denmark | collected 2008/2010 ...
CCAAAGGGCTTTCCGATCGCCCTTTGGAAACCTTCGGCGCCCCTTCGGATGTTACAGGTCTGTTATGTTAGTTTTTTCGTTTGTGTGCTTTTGGTTGTTGAGAAATTGCCTTCCCCTTTCGCCGGCGGACGCATTGTCAGACTAATTCTGTTCGTTTTCGCATCCGCTTCCAGCACCCACACGGTCACGATGTCGCCGACTCGGACGACTTCGCTCGGATGATTCACGCGGCGCTGCGCCATCTGGCTGATATGCACCAAGCCGTCGCGGTGAACGCCGATGTCCACAAACGCGCCGAAGTCGGTCACGTTGCGCACCGTGCCGCGAAGCTCCATGCCGGGCTGCAAGTCCTTCAAATCCATCACGTCGCTGCGCATCAACACCTGCGGCAGCTCATCGCGCGGGTCGCGGCCGGGGCGGGACAGCTCCGCCGCAATGTCGCGCAGGGTCGGTTCACCCACATTCAGCTGCTTCGCCAGCGCCGCGAACCCCTCCGCATCCGCCAAGGTCAGCAGCTTGCCGACTGCCTCTGCCGGGGTGAGCGAAAAGTGCTTCAAAAGGGCGCGCGCCGCGTCGTAACTCTCCGGGTGAACGCCTGTGTTCTCCATCAATTCCTTGCCGCCGGGAATGCGCAGGAAGCCTGCGCACTGTTCAAAGGCTTTCGGCCCAAGGCGCGGCACTTTCTTCAGCTGCGCACGGGTCGTAAACGCGCCGTTTTCCTCGCGGTACGCCACGATGTTCTTCGCGACGGTCGTGTTGATGCCCGCGACGTAACTCAGCAGCGACACGCTCGCCGTATTCACATCCACACCGACGCTGTTCACACAGTCTTCGACCACGCCGCCCAGCGCCGCGTCCAGTTCCGCTGCTTTCAGGTCATGCTGATACTGTCCTACGCCAATCGCCTTCGGATCGATTTTGACCAGCTCCGCCAGCGGATCCTGCAGCCGCCGCGCAATCGACACCGCCGAACGCAGACTGACATCAAACTGCGGGAACTCCTCCGCCGCAAGCTTCGACGCGGAATACACCGACGCGCCCGCCTCGCTGACGACCATGTATTTGAGCGCGTCGCCCAGCGCCAGCTCCTTCATCACCTCGACGAAGAACTGCTCTGTCTCGCGCCCCGCCGTGCCGTTGCCAATGGCGACGATGCCGACGTGGTGCTTCTGGATCATGCGCTTGACGGTTTCCTTCGCCTGCGCAACCTTGCCGTGGCTGGGCAGCGGGAAAATGACGCCCGTATCCAGCACACGCCCGGTTTCGTCCACAACCGCGACCTTGCAGCCCGTGCGGATGCCGGGGTCAAGCCCCATCGCGACCTTCCCGCGCACCGGCGGCTGCATCAGCAGCGGGCGCAGGTTCAGCGCGAACACGCGAATCGCCGCCGCACTCGCCTTGTCGGTCAACTCCGCGCGCAGTTCCGTGTCCAGCGACGGCGCAATCAGCCGCGTATACGCGTCGTCGCACGCCTGCGCGACGTACTTGCATGCCGGGCTGCCCGTCTGCTGCACGAAGCCGTAGCGCACGAGCTGCTGTGCCTTCTCCTTGTCCACGTCCAGCGCGACTTTGAGGAAGCCCTCCTTCTCCCCGCGGTTCATCGCCAGCACCCGGTGCGACGGCATCAGGCGCAGCGGCTCACGGTGGTCGTAGTACATGCGGTAGGTGCTGTCCTCGTCTTTCGCCGCGACCGTCGCGACCATCGCCGTTTGATGGTAGTACGTTTTGAGCTTCGTGCGGACGGCGGCATCGTCGCTGACGACCTCGGCGATAATATCCATCGCGCCTTGCAGGGCATCCTCCGCCGTTTCGACGCCCTTCTCCGCGTTCACATAGCGCAGGGCGATGGTTTCCGGCGCCATCATGTTCCGCTGCTGGAGCATCAGCGCGTTCGCAAGCGGCTCCAGCCCCTTCTCCTTGGCAATCGACGCGCGGGTACGGCGCTTCGGGCGGTACGGACGATAGATATCCTCCAATTGCGCCAATGTCTCGGCAGCATCGAGGTCGCTTTGCAGCTTCTCCGTCCAGACATCTAACTTTTGCAGGCTTTCACTGATTTCCTGCCGACGCGCTTCGAGCGCCCGCAGCGCCGTCAGCCGTTCGCTGATTTCACGCAGCTTCTGGTCATCCAGCGACCCGTGCTGTTCCTTGCGGTAACGCGCGATAAACGGCAGCGTGCAGCCCTCGTCAAGCAGGCGAATGACGGCGTCGATTTGCCACGGGGCGGTTTGGAACTCCTGACAGAGCGTTTGTGTGATAGTCATGTCCTCACCTCAAATAATGATGCCTTCCAAATGATCCACCTCGTGCTGAATCACCTGCGCGGTGAAACCAGAGAACCGCTGCACATGCCGCTGCAGCTGCTCATCCTGATATTCCATCAAAATCTGCTGATACCGCAAACACGGGCGCTCGCCGTCCAGCGACAAGCACCCCTCCTGCGCTGCGAAGGGAATCTGGCGATCCGTGATGACCGGGTTGAGCATCACCAGCACGGTTTTCCCCGCCATCACCGCAATGATGCGCTTGCGGACGCCAATCATGTTCGCCGCCATGCCGACGCACTCGTGCGCATGGGCGCGCAGGGTATCCGCGAGGTCACGCGCAACGGGCAGATCCTCCGCCGTCGCCATCTGACTCTTGCAGGACAGGAACATCACATCTCTCACAATCGGCTGAATCATTGCTTCTTCACCACCACGCCGCCAGTTTTCCAGATGCTTCTTTCGGGCACTTCACCACGCACGCAGCTCAGCGGGTAGATTTGGCTCTCCCGCCCGATAACCGTGCCGGGGTTCAGCACGCTGTTGCAGCCGACTTCCACATAGTCGCCAAGCATTGCCCCCATTTTCTTCAAGCCGGTTGCCATGCTTGCGCCTGCGCCGCGAACCGTCACCAGCGTCTTGTCGCTCTTCACGTTGCTGGTAATCGACCCTGCCCCCATGTGGCTGCAATAACCGAGGATGCTGTCGCCGACGTAGTTGTAGTGCGGCGTCTGTACATGGTCGAAAAGAATCACATTCTTCAGTTCCACAGAGTTGCCGACCACACAGTCTGCCCCTACCAGCGCACTGCCGCGGATGAACGCGCAATGCCGCACTTCCGTCCGCGCGCCGATGATGCAGGGCGCACCCAGATACGCCGTCGGCGCAACCGTCGCGGTTTTGTGCACCCAGACATGCTCGCTGACTTCGGTGTATTCCGCCGGGTCAAGCGCCGCGCCGATGCGCAGGATTTCCGCCTTGATGCCCACAAGCGCCTCCCACGGATAGGTAAACTGCCGCAGGTAATCCGCCGCCAAAGTGTGGTTAAGGTCATAAAGCTGTTCGATTGTCAGCATAATCTGCCTCCTATTTATTATGTTGATTGCTTTTTCGTCCTGCGCCGCCGAATCAGCCAGAGCATAAACATCGCCAGCAGCAGCCCCGCCAGCGCGCCCGATGAATCCAGCAGCACATCCTGCCACTTGCCCGTGCGCCCGGCAACGAAAAGCTGATGGATTTCGTCCGTCGCGGCATAGAGCGTACATCCCGCCCATGACAGCCAGTGCCAGCGGGCGCGGTAGCTGTCCAGCAGCAGCGTCAGCAGCATTCCCAAGAGCGTGTACTCCAAGAAATGCGCCGTTTTCCGCACGGCAAAATCCACCTGTGCATACAGCTTCCAGTACGCCTGCCCCGTCAGTCCCTGTCGCTGCGCCAGAGAATCCGTAATTGGGCGGGCAATTTTACCGCTGATGCTGCCGGACTGCACGCCTTCCTGTGCCGAGAAACCGAACATCATCAGCAGCAGAGACAGCGTAATCAGCCAGAGGATAGCACGATAAAGGTGTATTTTCCAGTTCAAGGTTGCTTTCCCTTCCTGCGGCGGAAGTTACGCCGCGCTTGTTTATTTCGCGCTCCACCCCGTCAATTCCTGCCGTGTTGCATGGATTTCACGAAAAAAGGGCTGCCCGTTGCAGACAGTCCTTTTGTTGGATTATTTCACGCGCTCGCAGTACACCGCCACGCGTTTTGTGCCGCTGAGGGTGCAGGTCACAAGCGTCAGGTCATAGCCGGAATGGGCAATTTCGTTCGCATCGTTGGGGGAAATCGTGTTTTTCTCCCGCACAACGTAGCGGAAAACGTTATTCTCCATGTCCGTGAAGGTAACGGTTGCGTCCAGCGCCAAGCTGCTCAGCTTACCAAAGTGGTAGGTGTGCGCAATAATAGCGAGGTTGCCCGCGTAGGCGCTGCCGGAATAGCGGCACGGCGACACGCTCAGGTTCTCGTACGACCAGTTGCGCTGCACCGGCACTTTCAGCCCCAGCGACGGAATGGACAGCGTGCCGATGTACTCATGCCCATTGACCTTCTCGCCCGGCATTTCGATTCCCGGCACGCGCTCGTAGAGCTTGCCCGTCGGCGCGGGCGTGGGTGTCGACGTGGGTTCGGGGGATGGTGTCGGTTCAGGCGTTTCGGTCGGTTCGGTTGATTCCGTCGGCATGGGCGTTTCGGTGATTTCCGGCGTGCTCGTCGGATTTGATGTCTGCGCGGCATCCGGCGTGCTCGTCGGCTTCGGTGGATTCGTTGCAGTCCCTGCCGTCGGCGTATTTGTCGGCTTCGGTGGATTCGTTGCAGTCCCTGCCGTCGGCGTATTTGTCGGCTTCGGCGGATTCGTCGCAGTCCCTGCCGTTGGCGCGCTCGTCGGCTTCGGCGGATTCGTTGCAGTCCCTGCCGTCGGCGCACTCGTCGGCTTCGGCGGATTCGTTGTAGTCCCTGCCGTCGGCGCGTTTGTCGGATTCGGCTGGTTTGTCGCAGGATTCACCGTTGCGGGCGCACTCGTCGCAGGGGTGTTCGTGGCGGTTACGTCATCACGCGGAATGTCAGTCGGCAGTGCGTCAGTTACAGCGGGCGTGGATGCTGCCGGGTTATCCGCCGCAGTGGCATCCGCCGTCGGCGCGTCGGTTATCGGCGCATCCGTCGCGGGTGCGTCCGTCGGCATCATCGTCGCGGTGATTACGGGCGGTGCAGCGGTTTGCTGCGATTCCATCTGCCGCTGAATGCGAATCTGCTCCAGCGCCATCAGCGCATCATCCGACTCCTGCTGCGCGCGGCTGGCATCCCACTGGTTGTAGCCCACCAGCGCCAGTGCCGCCAAAATCAGCACCAGCCCCAGCGTCATCAGCAAATTGCCCTTACGGTTCTTCATGCTCTTGGCTCCATTTCCGGTGCAGAATCCAGCCAATGACAAACAGAATCATGCCCGCACCCGCCAGAATCGGCACCGGCCACCACAGCTGCCCCGTTTCGGGAATCGGGGCGGTCGGGGTCGGCGTGACCGTGCGGCGGTTGGTAATCACATACACGCCGTTTTCGATGGAATATTCCGGCTCATAGTACACATCAGCCCCCAGAATCTCGTTGAGGGTGTACACATGGTCAGCCGGCAAATCCTTGAAGATATGATGCCAGTTGTTTTCGCTGTTCAGAATCACCGTGTCGATATGCTGACCGTCCTGCATCAGATGAATTTCAATCTGCACAGGGCGATATGTGCCGCGGTTGTCGTCGTCCCACACCTTGACGCACTCAAGGTCAATCAGCGCGGGTGAACGTTCCAGCTTGATGGTGGAGAGGACATCGTACTGCCACTCGTCGTCCACATTGCGCGTCGGCACAGAGGTCAGGAAGGATTGGAAGCTGTACGCCCAGCCGCCGATGATAACCGGCGTGCCGGAAACAAGGTACAGACCGGGGTTGAGTCCCGCGAAGGCAACTCGACCGTTTTCGTCCGTCGTGCCGGTGAAATCAGGCGTTTCGGACGCGGTGAGGGCTTTCATCGCTTCGGACGCAGCTGCCCAGTCCGCCGCGTTCTTCAGCGCGTTAATGTCGATATTCAGGGTGCTGTACGGGCTGCGCAGGGCGAACCGAGCGTCCGCATCCATGTCCGCCACCTGATACAGCTGGAAGGTCACGCCGGGCAGGTGCGCATCATCCTCGTTGTCATCCGCCTGAATGGCGAACGTCAAGGGGTGCGTCAAATCCACCCGTTCAAAGGCAAGCGCGCAGGGCGCAAGCATAAGGCAGCACAATGCTGTCAGCAGGACAAGCGCCAGCAGGCGCGAGGGTTTGCGGCTCATCACGACCGCTCAGCTCCTTTCCGCTTCTTGTGTTTCGGGCTGGTTGTTACCAGCATGAGAATGAGGAGAATCAGCAGCATCGGCGCGGCGACAATTGGCGCGACGATGTAGGGGTCAATCACGAGTGCGTCCGCGGAGATGCGCACGGATAGCTGCGCAAGCGATGTTTCGACCCGGTGTCCGCGGACAAGCAGCCGGTGCGAGTTAATGCCGTAGGGCGTGCAGGTGACGAGCGTGCACAAATCCATGCCGTCATAGATTTGCAGTGCGCTGACGTCATGCGGCTCAACAATGAGAATTTGGTCGATTTCATAGGTCAGCACCTTGTCCAGCACGCGGAGGGTGAAGGTATCGCCGTAGGTGAGCTGGTCAAGGTTGGTAAAGAGCTTGGCGGAGGGCAGCCCTCGATGCGCCGAGAAGGCGGAATGCGTTCCCGGTTCGCCGGTCGGCAGGCTTGTACCCTCGATGTGACCGACGGCGACCTGAAGCACGTTGGCGTTCGTCGAGTGATACAGCGGCAGCGTCACGGCAATCTGCGGAATCTCAATCACCCCGATGATGCCCGAACCGCCGACATTCATCACCGCGTCGTACTCCTCGCGCTCCTCGTCGGTCATGATTAAGCGATCGACGGTGGACTGTGCGCGGAGTTTTTCGTTATAATCGTTTGCCGCCGCCCAATCCGCCTCGTAATCCTTCTTGGACTCCTGCTCCACCACCGTGTTGTAGGTAGCTACGGCACGCGACTGGTGGAAGGAATTGTAGAAATCCGACACGGACGGGTACAGAAGGAGCGCCAGACCCACAAACAGCACCACAAACAGCAAAATGGTTGTCATATTGCGCTTCATGAGCCGCCTCCTTTCTGCAAACATACTTCATTTTCCCATTTGGGAATGCCGGGCGGCGGCATTGCGCGCACCGCCCGGCAGGGGTTTCATCAGAACATGGGGATGTTCAACGAATTGCGGGAGAGAAATCAGATTTCGTCCGCTTCGGCCTTGCGGCGAACGATGAGGATGAGCGCCGCGCCCACGAACATCATACCGCCCAGCACGTAGAAGATGGTCGTGCCGATGCCGCCGGTCTCAGGCAGGGTCGCACCGGACTTGTTGACGAGCTTGTTGTTCATCGTAGAAGCCGCCGTGAGTTCCATAGCTGCACTTGCACCGCCAGCAGCTTCCTTGTGGTCTGCCGAAATCGTGATGGTGACAGGATCCAGCGGATTATAGGTAGCAGGAACCGTGGTTTCCTTCAGCGTGTACGTGCCGTGATCCAGACCGATGATGTTAAACGTACCATTGGCTTCCGTAATCATTTCATTGTTTGCGACATCCGTATAGGTATCATTCGGCTTCGTGGTGCCTGCGACAACGTAATTGCCAGCGGCATCCTTCCACAGCGGAACAACACGATCATTTTGGTCATAAAGCGTGAAGCCAGCGCCTTCCAGTTCTTTGCCTTCGTCAGCCGTGTTCGCATACTTCGTGTTGTTCACAACATAGGTGAAGAGCCACACATGGTCTTCCGGCGTCTTGCCCATGCCATTAGCATTGGGGTTGTTGGAGTATTCCAAATCGACGCTGTTCTTGTTGTCCGTGCTGTTTGCGCTCGCGTTGAAGACCTGCGCTTCTTCGTTCAGATACGCCGTGTAAACAACCTCAACCGTAATCTTGTCCGTAACAAGGATGCTGGTGTTTTCTTTCATCACCTTCTTCAGGTCTTCGATCGTGAGCGTCCAAGACGGCTTATCCTGATTTTCACCAACCTTGCCTGCGCCCTTCTGACCAGGCGTTGCAGTGCAAACATAATCGGTAGCTTTCAGTGCGATGCCGTTCACCTTCACAGAATCAATCTGAACAAAGGTAATGCCCTTGGACATGGTGTCGTTGAAGACCAGCTTGTACGTCGGATAGTCATTATAATCCGCATTGACCGGAATAGTCGCGACCAGACGGAAATTGAAGTTTTCAAACAGCGCGTGGTCGGCACTCTCGCCCCAGCCTTCCGGATTCACTTCTCCGCCGTTCTTTTCGGCATCAGCAACTTCGTCCTGTACCTGCTTGTCCACAGAGGGCTTTTCAGACTTTGCAGTCGCAACGATGTCCTGATCCAGCACCTTTACAATCAGCAGCGTGGCAGCGCCGTCCTTGCCTTCCAGCTTTGCCTGATTGTCCCGCACAAGGTAATAGCCAGGGGTCAGTTTCTGGCTCTTGCCGGGGGCTGCTTTGGTGGAAGAGAACTTATCAACCGGAGTGGAGTCAGCCTTCCAATACTTCGTGATTTCAGCCAGCTTTTCCTGATTCGTGCCCGAAACAGTTTTCAGAGCCTCCAGAACAGCGTCCGGCACAGGATCACCAGTCCTGACCGCAGCAGTGTCGTTCTTGGCGTTTGTGCCCCACTTGACGCTCGTCAGCACTTTTTCACCTGCATTTGTCTCAACATCAGCAGTGAAAATCTGGTACACTTCGTATTCGTGTGTGACATCGTCCTTCGGATTTACCTGAATCGTAAAGCCGGTAGCAGTCGGCGTAGTGCCTTCCGCGCCCGTAGACGGATTTTCCACTTCCGTTGCGCCTGCGACAGTGACCATGCTCAGCACGAGCATCATGGCCAGCAGAATTGCCCAAAACTTTTTCATGGTTTTTCTCCTTTTCGTTGTCGTTTTTCATTCATTGGGAAACGTTTTGCGGGGATTACCGGGGTTGCTTACGTCGGGAGGTCTCCTGACGTATAGCTGCTATGCTTTTTTCATTCCTCCTCCCGTCGTTTTTTTCCCCATGTTTATACAAGGGCTTTCGCCCGCGTATACGGATTGAGAATCCCCCGGAAGGGGGGCTGCCGACTGCTCAGCAGCCTTCCCTCCGGCGTTTGATTTCCTGCCCCAGCAGCAATGCCGCCGCTGCCATCAGCAGCAGACCGCCCGCCGTGTACGGCAGTGTGCCGATGCCGCCCGTCTCGGGCAGCGTGTAGGTAATGGGTGTGTTCGTAATCTGGAAGACGCGATTTTCGCTGTTCGCGGGAATCGGCGCGGTGTTCGTGGCGTTCGGGTCGTCCGTCACCAGCTGCCAGCCGCTGCCCACCGGGGTCTGCTCTTTGGCGTAGTAGCGGTAGATGTTGCCACCCGCGTCATACGCCGGGAGATTGTACCACTTGTAGCCCCACCAGATGTTCTTGCTGCCTTCCGGCGCGGTGTATTCAACCACTTCGCCAAACTGCCAGCCATCCAGATTCTTCGCGACGACCTTCCCCGCTTCCGCGTCCCAGCCAAGGGTAACGGTCGCGATGATCTTGTCGCCGTCCGCCGCCGCTTCCGCGGTGGTCTGCTTGAGCGTCAGCGTGATGTCCGGGAGGTTCGCGGGATTCAGTGTGAACTGATTGTCCAGCGACGTCCAGACCTTGCGGGCGCTGACGTCGGTCAGGGTGTTGGTGACGGTGAGTGTCTTGACGTTCAGGTTGATTTCCGGCCGTTCGCCGTTCGTCGGGGCAGAAGCCGAATGGACTTCGTTGCCTTCCGCGTCCACTTCCTTGACGTAGTAGTACCATTCGCCGCTTGCGCCCGTATCCTTGTCGAACCAGTAGCGCGGCAGGCGGGTCAGCGTCAGCGTTGCGGCGTCGGTCGGCGTGTTCGTGCCGACCGTCAGCTTCACGGTGCGGTCCGGCAATAGGGTCGCGTCCATGTTCGCTTCCAGCGCGCCCAGCAAGGGCGTGTAGCGTTCGTGTTGGGGAAGACCAGCGCCGTCACGCTTTTCGCGCCAGATTTGCAGGTACACGACGGTATTGCGGACATTCAGCGGCAGTTCGCTTTCGCTGCCTACGGGGAAATACGCCTGCTTGAACTGTTTGGTGATTTTCAGCCTCGTCGGCGTGTTGGTAATTGTGGCGACGCTGTTGAGGCGAATTTCCGTCTGACCGTCCGGCAGGTTGTTCAGGTAACCCATGCTTTCCACCTCGCGGATGACGAAGGTATCGTCCGCGGTGGAGGTGTAAAAGTCTGAAATGGTGACGCGCCAGGAGGCTGCGCCATCCGCCGTCTTCGGGACGACGCCGGACACATGCAGGTAATTCTTGCCGTTGATTGTCACCTTTTCCGCCGTGAGCGTAGCCGGTTCGCAGGTAAACGTGCATGTGTTGTACAAGTCTGGATCGAACAAGTCAAAGAGTTTGCTCTTGCCGGCGCTCTTCCACTGAATTTCCAAGTAGATGTCGCGCTGTTCGCCGTCCTCACCGTATGTGTTCGCATCCGTCCACTGCTTTTCAATGGTGATGCTTCGCGGAATGTTGGTCAGGGTCACGTTGCTGACATTGTCCTTGAACTCAAGGTAGTATCTGCGGTAGAACCTTTGGCTGTTCGGGAATTCGTCAACCAGTACGTCTCCGGAGAACTCGTAACCGTAATTATTTCCCCATTCGTCTGACACGTCAGGATCTCCGCCGATGGCTTCCGACACCCTGTAGCGGTACTGAACCAGCTTACCATCCTTATAGCCGTACAATGGCAGATTGTCAATGGCAGCCTTCCAGCCGTTCTCTTCCGTCAGGTAGACGAAGTACATGACGTTCGACAGATACCAGATTCCGTATGGGTTATCGTCGAGGTAATACTGATCCACCTGAACCTTCACTTTTTTGATCTGATGCGGGTTTTGTTGGTTGCCATTGGCAACCTCCGGCGCCCACTTCTTCTCAATCTCGAGCTTCCCCTTCGGCAGGTTCTGAATCGTTGCGCTTGCGTCCGCGATGGTGACTAAGAAGCTTCCTTCCATTTGTGACGAAGAGGCTTTGAACGCATCCTTTGCCTTGATTGGCTCGCCAGCCGAATTGAGTTCAAGGACGTCGCCCACTTCTTTCGGCCAGTTCTCCGAGAAGCTGTAAACAGGCATCGTACCGTTCACAGGGGCTTCCGTCAGCTCATAGGTGTAAACATACGCCGTGTGAATAGAGCCGTCCGGATTATACTGAACAGAGTACGCTTCCAGCGGTTGCGTTGTCGTCCAGTTTCCATTCGCATCCGGCATTATTTCAACGGTATCCGAATTGGGGTCGTAAGTTATCCACCCTGCCTCTTTTGTCCATGAATGCGTTGTCTCAGTCAAGTTGAGCGTAACCTTTTCCGGCTTCTCGTTGACATTGACCCATTCTTTCGTCAAATTGAGGTTGAGATTTCCCACTTCATACTCCGGCAGGTTCTTCGCGTGGATGTTCGCCGTTCCGCCGTCCGCAGGCTGGTTCACCGCACCGGTTGTTTTCTTGACAAGCGTAGCGTCGCCTGTGTAGCTCACCTGATACAGATACGGGTTTAGCGCACCATTAATCGTTTCGTACCCCTCTACGATGTAATAGTAGTACGGCTTCTTCTGCGCTTCGCCGTTCTCATTCACCGTAAAGTAGTACTTCGGCAGGTTGTTGAACTCCCAGACCGGTTCTTCGCCGCCCTCCGTCCAGTTTTTCGTGACGTAGGTGTACTGCTGATCGTCCGTCTTGATGGGGTTGCCATTTCTGTCAAAGGTGAGCTGCTTCTTCGCCTGAATCAAGCAGAACGTCAGCTCATCCCTGTCGCGGAAGCGCGCCCAAGTCTTGTCCACCTTGACGTTGAACCGCGCGACGTAGTAGTTCTTTTCGGTCACTTCCGGGAGCGTGTCCGTCAGCGGCTGGCGGTAAATCTCCTTGATATCGGTCAGTGCCGCGTCTGTGAAGTAGTCGCCCGGCTGCTGCGGGAAGTCCGCAGGCAGATGCTGCGTGCCGAAGTAGCCGTCAATCGCCGCTTCCGACACCTCGTAGGTGTACGCCCACGCGGATTTCACCGTGCCGTCGGCGTTGTATTGCGCATAAACCGACTGCGTTTCGTTCCATTCTGCCCAAAGCGCCGTATACGTTGCCGTGGTGTCCAGCTCGATCGTCTTTGCGGTGGGCGTTTGCGCTGTCCAGCCCGTATCCGGGGCATAGACATGGCGGGTGCGCGTCACGGTAATCCTCGCCTTCGTGCCTTCCGGCGTGGGCTTGTCCGCGGGATTGCCGGAAGCATCCAGCCACTGCTTCGCCACGTTGAAGCGGTACAGACCTTCCTTCTCGCTCGTCAGCTTGTTGTTCGTCACGGTGACGGTGGTGCTGGTGTTCGCATCGCCCTCCGTCGTCACGAAACCGTCCGCCGGGCTATAGCTGACGCTGAACGGGAGGGTGGCTTCGTTTTGGTACTTGACCTCTTCCACCTTGTAGCGGTAGCTTTGCCTGATGGGCTGATTCTGCTCGTCGAAGCCCGTCACAGCGTACTTCGGGAAAGTGCCGAACACGACCTTGCTTGTGTTCAGGCTGCTGATGCTCATGACCCTCGTGACCGCTTGGAAGCTGTCGTCCGCGACCCACGCGCCGTTCTCCTGCTTTTCGCGGGTCAGGCGGAAGGTCAGCGTATCCTGCATGTTTTCAGGCTTCGCGCCTTCACCCCAGCGCTTCTCGGCTTCGATGGTCAGCTTCGCGATCTCGTAGTTCCGCAGCGTCGCCGTGCCGCGTGCGTTCTGCGTGTCCGCCTTCGGATTGGCGGGATTCCCGTCCGTGAAGTACTCGCTCGGGTGCTGCGGGAGACCGCTGTATGCCAGCTGGCAGTAGAAGCCGCTCGGCACGTTCAGTTCCCGGAGGCTGTAGGTGTAGGCGCGGGCGTTTTGGACAACGCCGTTTTCCATGGCGACCGTGTAGGTTTCCAGCCCCTCGAACTTGGTGCTCCATTTGTTCGCTTCTGCCAGCGTAACCGTGTCGCGGCGTTCCGTGCTGCCCTTCGTCCACGCGCCGTTGACGTAATCCCAGCGCGTCTTGTAGAGCGCGACCTGTACGCCGCCGAATTCCTCGGTAATCGTGTGCTTTGTGCCATCCGGCGCGTACCATTCCTTGGACAAGTCGATGCTGATTTCGCCGTACTTGTCCTCCGGGCGGTAGACGTTGGTCAGCGTCGCCGTGACCGTGCCGGTGGTTTTGCTGGCGTTCGGGTCGATGGTGTAGGTGATGCCGGATGTGGTGTAGCTCGGCACTTTGCCCTCGACGATGTAGTAAATGTAGTAGAGCTTGTTGCCGTTCGCGTCCGCGCCGGTGGATTCCAGCTGCGACCACTGGGTGTGCCAGCCGTTCGCTGCCGTCAGCGTAGCCTCGCGACCGCCGTAAGCGTCGTCCGGGTGCTGGCGAATTTTTGCCCACTGCGCATCGGTGAACTGCGTGACCTGCGTCGGCACTTCGTCAACCGGTGTGCCTTCCGGGGTCATCGTGATGCTCACGTTGTTATAGTAGCGACCGTCCTGCCATGAACCCCAGTTATTCTGCAAGCAGAAGGTGATTTTCCGCTGATGGTTCATCCTGACGGTGTAAACGAACTGTTTCTTCGACGTATCCTGCGGCTGCAAGACGATTTGTTTTCCGTCTACACGAGCCACAATACGCTGATTGTCCGCAAGTGCTCCATCAAGCAATTTCAGCGTTACCGTAACCTCCTGATTCTCCGGGAACTGTCGCGCAACCTTCGTGCTATTGTTGACCATTTCCGCAGACAGGATGCATTGCGGATTCTGCGTTGCATCCGTGTTCAGCACGTCGGTATACTGCTCCTGCGTCAGCGCATAGCGGCGAAGCATCACGAGGACGCTGGCAGGGCGCGCATTCTCATGGGCGTCGTCGCCAGCCCAGTTCTTCTGCACCTCCATGTCGTGGCGGTCCTTGCTGTTCTTCACCTGAATGTTGATGCTCGCAGAGCCGTTGATGGTGTGCGGGCCATCCACCACGCCTTTGATGCCGGAAGCAGTCATGAGCTCCTGCAGCCGACTCTTCGAAATCGTGCCGAAGTTGCCATTGTTGAGACCGTCCGGGTATCTCGCCGGATGTGGTTCGGTATCGTCCGCTCTCGGAACGATGTGGAAGACGACCAGCGGGCGATCCTCCAGCACGAGGTGGTACGGTTCGACTGCATGCGTTTCCGCCAGCATGTACGCGACGTTCGGGTCGAGGGGACGCTCGTTCAGCTTCGCCGAATTGTATTGGTAAGTAATCATACCGCTTTGATCCGTGTAGACCTTACCATTTTCGCCGCCAACCGCCTCGAACTTGTTGGTTTCCGTGTTCCATGCGTAGAGGGTGAACTCCGTTCCCGGCAGCAGCAGCGAGGTGTTCGCGCTGTCCACCTTGCGGATGACCAGATTGTTGTGGATGTAGCCGCCGCCCTGACTGAAGTAGTCGTTATTGCTGTTGTTCAGTTCGGTACTTGAGCTGTCTTTTCCTTCAAGGTTTGCGTGGTTTCTCAACGCCGGACTGATGCCCTTGTGGTTCACGTCGTTGAAGTTGTACTCGTTCGTCACCTCAGGCGGCAGCAGAATGTTCTCCTGCGCCGTGTATTCCAGAATCAGCGCCTTGCCGTCCGGAACGGTGACAGTTATGTTCAGCTTACGCGTGTTTACCGTCGATCCGCTAAAGCTCGGCGTTCCCTGCGGAGGATACTGGTAGGTTTTATTCCCTTCCTCCGTTTCCGTGAACTCCATCTTCCAGAGATACTTCTCTATCTCTGCGCCGCGCACCAAATGTCCCTTGCCGTTTTCATCAACGTTCAGAATCGGGTTGCCGTTTTCATCCTTCAGCGCCTCGTAGAGCCTGAAGGAGCCTTCATCCAGCGTGACGTCTCGCAGATAGATATAATTATTTGGCCGGTTATTGCACCAACCAACAACGTCATACGACAGCGTATCCGTCAGCGTGAGGGTGCTGGAGCTTGGGCTTAGCTTCGCGCCTGCCTGGTTGATGTCGATGGTGTAGGTGATTCGCGCCTGCTGGTCGCCGCCCTTGACGCTGTAGCCCTTTTGGACGTTCACCGCCTCGACCGTCTCTTCCTCGTAGGTCAGCTCGGTCTTCTGCTCCTTGTGATAGAGCGCCGCGTCGTATCTCACGTCCAGCTGGTTGTTCAGCACGCCCAGCGCCAAACTGCCGTTCACCGCGGTTGCCAGGAAGTCGTCGGCAATCTTGCAGTGAACCTTGACGGTCATATCCACCTTGCCGTTGAGGATCGTTTCCGAACCGCCGGTATTCTCATTCGGCTTCATGGAGATGTTGATTCTCTGCTGCTGCTGTGCGCCTTCGCCCACCGCCGTCAAATCAGCCTTGATGGAAATGCGCTGCTCGCCCCACTCGTTGCTGACCTCATAGCCATCCGGAATCGTACCGGCATTGTCCAGCTTCTTATTGACAACGGTCATCTTCGTGCTGTCCGTTTCGCTAAGAATCAGCCTCGAGCTGCCGTATTCGATGTAATCCACCACAATGTGCGGCGGGAGCGTTTCGGTCAGGGTGATTTCGTCGTGCGCCACGCCATCATTGCGCAGGAGGATCGTCCAGTACAACTCGTTCTCATGGATGATCTGTCCGTTCAAATCGCCAACGCCATGGTTGCCGAACTTCTTCTCCACCAGGTCATTCGGGGCGGCCTTGTACAACGCGTCTCCGTTTTTGCCCGCGTTAACAGCCGTGTTCTTGAAGTCAACCCCGCTCGTGCGGGACTTTTCCAAATAGATGGTCGTCTGATACGGGAGCGTAACGCTTGTCGTCGCGTTCACATCCGTATTGGCGTCGTTCAGCACAACGCCTTCGCCCGTCGTTTCAAACCGGAAACCATAGTAGTAGCCTTCCGTCAGCGTCGTTTCCGCAGACACCACCATCGTGCCTTCATTTTTGCCCTGACTGTCGCAGGTCAGCAGCGTAATGGTGTACGGCACATTCTGCGCATCATGCTTTTTCACAACATCAAGGTCTTTGATGGCGTTGAGCAATGTCTGCGCCTGAGCCGCCGTCATGTAGTGCTGCATGATTTCTATTCCGTTTTTCCATTCCACCTTCTTGTCAAGCGTATCGCCGAAGTTCAGCTTATACTGAACATCCTTCGTCGCCGGGAAGGTGTACGTCGCGTTCCACGCTACCGGATACAGACCATCGGTGTATTCGCCGTTCTTCGTCGGATCCGCCGGCATACTTGCGTCAACCGACTTCACCACATTGTAACGCTTGTCCTGCCCTACATTCGCGGTGCTTGTCTTTTGTTCGCCGTCGAATTCCGCCGTGTTTGTAATCTGTTGATCCTGCGCGGTTGCTTCCACCGGCGTTTTGTATTGGATTACGATCTTAGCGGTGGTGTCCTTGAATTTCAGCTGCGGTTTGCCATCCGCGCCGGTTTCCACGGTGAAGTAATCCGTGTAGTTTTCAGCGGTGATAGGTGTGTTATTCGCCGTGATTTGCGACACATAGCCCTTGCCGTCCGTCTTCGAAAACAGCAGACTGCCGTTTTCGTCCACAAGCTGGTCGAACATCGTGTCCGTCAGCGTCTTGTCCTTGATGTTGAAACGGTTTTCGTTGACGGTGAGCGTCCACTGAATGCAGCCCTCATTGCTGTTGTACCAGTTGCGCTTTTGCAGCTTTTTAATCTGAACGTCAGTAGGGTTGCTGTTAGAGGAATCCTGGGAATGATCCCACTTTCCGCCACTCTGCGCAGTGAAAGTATTTGTCAGCTGATCGTATTCACCGGTCATTCCGTCTTTGTCGAACGTGTATTCATACTTAATTTCGTATGTTTCATTTGCCGAAAGCGGCGGCAGCACATAGTCCGTCGTCATGGTATAGACCTTGCCGCTTTCGTCCGTCGTGTTCGCATAAACGTAGTGAATGTGCGTTCCCGTCGTACCGCAGGCGCATGTACCGTCCGTCTTGATTTCTGTCAAAGCAGAGTCAACAGCGGGCACCTTACTCCAGTTAGAGTGTACTTTAACCTCCGTGACGGTCATGTTTGTCAGGGCCATTTGCTTATTCACAGCCGTCATGACGTCTTTAGCAGTCGCGTTCTTGCCGTTCGTGCCCTTTGTGGATTCAATTTTGACGGTATACTCAATCGTTCCTTTTTCCCAGTTGACATTAGCCCCGCTTTTCCAAGTTCTCAAATCGCTGAGGAGGGAGTTGTTGCCCCTGTCGATGTCCTCCCACTTCACGGTAGTCGATGCGCCACCGAACTTGATGGTCAGGTCGTCGTTGCCCAGATTCTCAACATCGTCCTTGCGGATTTCGGCGCTCATCTTCATGGTGCCGGTGCGGTCGTCATGGCTGGGGTTGTTCCGGACAAAGTCCATATACTCGTCGGTGAACCACATTTCAACTTGTTTCGTTGTGGGATTATACTGGAACTTAAACGCCGGCTTTTCATTGCTGAATTTGGCGTCCGTGCCCGACCAGACAGAAGTGCTGTCCGTTTTGATATGCGTATTCTCTGCCGGAATAATAATCTTGTTGCCTTCGCCATGGCGAAGAATAGCTTCATCCGAAATCTTGAAGTCCGCCGCGAAGCTATAGTTGTACGCATTGGCATTTTCCGGAAGTATGATGTTCGATACCGTAATATTGGTAATCTGCATGCCGCTCTCGCTGACGGCAGGCGGTTCGTTCGCCATCATCTGGAAGTCCGGGTCAAGTCCAAACGACGGCATCATCATGTCGTCCGGCTTCGCGGCATCAGCGTCCATCGACGGAATCACCGTAAGCGCAGGTGTCGGGGACGGCTCGTCCATCGGGGCAACAGTTTCGGCGGCGTTTTCCGTCGGCGCGGGCGTCACAGACGGCGCAAGCGTCGGTTCTTCCGTAGGCGCAGGCGTTGCTGTGGGCGCTTCCGTGGGCGTTGACGTTGCTTCGGGGGCTGCCGTCGGCTCAGCTGTCACTTCGGGAGCTGCCGTCGGCTCATCCGTCACTTCGGGAGCAACCGTCGGCTCAGCTGTCGCTTCGGGGGCTGCCGTCGCATCGGGGTTCGGGGTCGGGTCATAGTAGCAATCCGCCGTGTGCGTGTGCTCTTCTTTACCGCAGATATAGTGGCGTTCGTAGCAGTCCGCCGTGTGATGATGGCCGGAATCCTCCGCCGTCACCGTCACAATGCATTCATTTGTATGCTGATGCCGCAGCACCTGAATGTAGCCGCAGGTATAGTAACCGGTTTTCGCATCGACGCAGGACGCGGAATGCGTGTGCACCTTCGCCGGGTCAGGATAGAGCTTGCATTTCAGGTCGCCGCGCACCATCTCGTAGCAGGAATCATCATGCGTGTGTGCGCCTTCGCCCTCAAACAGACCGCAAGTCGGTTCTTCCGTCGTCGGATAGCAGGCATCCGTGTGGTGATGCGCGCCCTCGCCTTCCGTCAGGCCGCAGGTGTACGTCCGGGTCACTTCGTAGCAGCTGTCATCATGGACATGCGGCATATCGGAGTTCGTCGCAACGTCCTCGGTGCAAATCAGTGTGCGCGTTTCCGTCACGCAATCCGCCGTGTGCTGGTGGCCTTCGCTCTCAAACAGACCGCAAGTCGGTTCTTTCGCCCGATAGCACGCATCCGTGTGGATGTGCCCCTCGCTTTCCGGCAGCGCGCAGATCAGCTGTTTCTCCCAGTTGTAGCAGGCATCCGTGTGCTTGTGCATCGGATGCTCCTCCAGCGTGCAGATAAGAACGCCGTTGCTATCATAGCACTTCTCGTCATGCTCGTGGATGTAGCCATCCCAGTAGCCGCAGCTGAGTTCGCCCTGCGCATTGTAGCAATCGGAGGAATGGTGGTGCGGCTCAAAGCTGCAGCGCATAATATCGGTAAAGACTGTCTCCGCCTCGCGCTCAGAAATCAGGCAGGTCAGCTCGTCCACATAGCAGTCCGCCGTGTGGGTATGCTCCTCCAGCCCGCAGTACGTCTCCGCCGCCATCGTCAGGCCCGGCATCATCAGCACATAAGACGTGCAGATGGCGACAACGAGTGCCAGCGCCGTGACCGTCTTGAGCAGACGCATCCGACGCTTCCGCTGCGCAACGTATTTTTCTGCTAATTCCATGAGTTTGCGGTTCATGTCAGCATCCTCCGATTCTGGAACCTGTGTTCCTCTTCTTGCTGTATTGTACTTACGTTATTGCAGGAATCCAATGCGGTTCAGCGGCCAAATGCG
>ERZ780070.424-NODE-424-length-19076-cov-2.927711_pt1 | contig 19076 bp, 20 predicted proteins | sample MGYA00511577_ERZ780070 | MGnify/ENA primary metagenome ERZ780070 (study PRJEB29588, sample SAMEA2162530) | human gut metagenome | biome: human gut; feature: human-associated habitat; material: faeces | place: Denmark | collected 2008/2010 ...
TTTATTGAAGAATTACCAAAATATTTAAATAGAAAACTAAAGGAAAATAATTAAAGAACAAGGGGCTTACTCCTATAATAATTTAATTTTGATGACTCATTTTGCATAAGAAATTAAAGATATAAAAATTAATAAATCATTTTAAATTTTCATAAAAAAAGATGGTAAGTGCATAAAATATACCATCTTTTTTCTACTATTCTATTTCATTTTTTGTATTGATTTTGTTAATAACTAAATCTACAATTGAACAAATCAAAGAAAGCGAAAACATTACGATTGGTGTAATAAGAGCCGAACCAATAGAATAATCGGGATAAGTAATAACATTGTCTCTAAATGAAGAAAAATCATTTTGAATAGTTAATGCAGTATCTCTTACACATTGACTAAACGTAATTGTTATTACAATTACTAAAACCAAGGAAATTCCCGTAAATATTATATTTGAATATGATTCCTTTTGATTTAACTTTTTAATTATTCTTATTAAGAAAATAGCTACTACTATAACCACAAAAAAAGCCACTACATAACCGATTATAACCTTCGTCATAAGCTCTTCTCCCTGCTTAGGAAGAGCTCCACTATGATTACTATCTAAATTACAATATTCATATGCAGCTTTACAAAGAAGCATCAATATAGCACCAATACTATATTCCTGCTTTGTTGTAAGATATGATGAACTAGCATCTTTTATTATAACAACAGAATTTGTTAAACTAAATCCACCAATAAAAAAGAAAACTATAATTCCAAGCTTTAAAACCTCAGAAATAATGTTTTTATATTTATAATTTCTATTAGCAATCATATCTAAAACAAATCTAATTATATGTAATGCTAATAACCCACAAAAATCAAGAATCACACAAGCTTTTATGAAACCACCAACTGTAAGATTAACGCCTAAATTTAAAATGCTCATATTAGTAGTAACATTCAGCCTCATCAATGAAGCCACAAGCACACTTCCTAATGTTACACCAAACATTACCATTACTAAATGTTCAAGTGAAACAAAATTATGTGGTTGTTTTGCAATTTTTACGATAGCCACAATTAAGCATATAGAGCTAGTAATCATAATTGCAAGTACACAAACCAAAAGGACTATATTCATCGATAAATCTCCAATTACACTATATTCATAATGACACATTTCTTCATCAATTTTAAAATTAGTGATATTATCAATAATTGAAAATAAATTTAATGAACCAATAGTATTATAATTTTGCTCAAGAATATCTGAACCTTGTGATACTCCTGATAAAATATTTGTAAATGAAGCTCCAATCGTTAACAAAATTAAAATTAAACATAAACTAAATGATGTTATTTTTAAAATTTTTGTTATTAGATTTAAAACATTATTAGTATTAATAGAACCATTAATATTTTTGGTCTTAGTTTTTTTAGACGATTCATCTAATCTTGTTCCACATTTAATACAAAACTTGCTTCCCTCCTCATTCTCATAGTTACAATTTGGACAAATATTTTTAAGCTTTTGTCCACAACCTGAGCAAAATAAAGCATGTTCTTTATTCTCTACTCCACAATTTTTACAAATCATTTCTTCTCCTTCACTTTCTTATGTTCATTATATCACTAATTTAAAAAAACATCTTAGAATTATACTAAGATGTTAAAAATTATTGTGTGTAAATATTACAATTAACCCGTTTTTTTATTTCAAAGGTAACTCCTACCTCTTCATTTCTAACTGATAAATAATAACCAAAGAAATCAAGTGTCTTTTTTACAATTGACATTCCAAGGCCAAATTGGCCATTAGATCCTTTCTCATATGGTTTAAAGAAACCATTTAAAAATTGTTCGTCAATATGCTCTCCATCATTATAAATTTGAATAACACCATCATGTAATGATATTTTTATTTCTGATTTCGCGTATCTTTTTGCATTATCAATAATATTATCAATTACAGTATAATAATTTTCTTGATAACCTTTATAATAGCACTCATCCAAGTCTAGAGTAAACTTAAGTTTTGTTTTTTGATATATATATGTATTAACAACACTTTCAATAATTTCTTTCATATTACAATTTTGAAATTCTTCCTTTTTTTCTAGATACTCAAGACGGTTATATTGTAATAACGTTGTAACCTTATGCTGCAAATTAGTACACTGATTTTGAATAATTTTAGCATCTGCTGGCTCAGCCATACCATCCTCAATAGCCTCCGCATAGGATTTAATTACCGCAATTGGGGTTTTAAAATCGTGACTGATATTTTGAAGCATTTCCTGCTTAGTAGCCTCGTTATGAAGAATTTCGTTACGCATCTGCTCAACCGATTTAGATAAATCCGCTAGCTCGTCGCTTCCATCATCTACATATTCCTCCTTATAGTTACTTGAAGGAAGATTAGCAATATGCTTCTTAAGACGATTAATTCTTGCCACATAGGCACTACTCCAAAGTCCTAAAATAAAGAAGGAAAAGATAAAGACAATACTAAAAATTAAAATAATTTGGGTACTAATATTGTTTGAAAATTCACGAGCATATCTCGTATTAGCTACCGCAATAATAAAGGTATAGCAATCATTCTCTAGGGATGTTGTTTGATAGGCATAATATAGTTTATCATAATTTTCTAAATTGATGGTTGCGTGACCAGAGGCGTCTGATCTAAATTCGATTGAATTTAATAAAACATCAATTTGGGGAACGCCAATGACTTCATTGATATTTGATGAAAACTGAATGTTTTCAGCCTTATGCGGATGCATACGCATACGGCCCTGAATTGTACATAAATTAATGGATGTGGAGGATTCTGGTACAAGCTCACAATCCTTCCACATATCCTTTGTAACCTCGATATAGGATTCTAAGCGTTCGTAGGTTTGAGTCTCAGAGATATTTCTTACACGTCCTACTACTATCATTCCAAATAGCGCTGATGATAGTAATAAAAGCCCAAAAAAGAGAATAATTAATTGAGTATTAAACTTAAACTTTTTCATAGTAAACGATATCCAAATCCATAAATTGTTTCAACCGATAAGGCTGGCATTTTTTGACGAAGACGTCGCATTAAGTCATCTACAACACGATCAGAGCCAAAATATTCACTACCCCAAACCGCATCAAGAATTTGATCTCTAGAGAAAGCCTTCCCCTTATTCTTAACTAAAAATAAAAGTAGGTCGTATTCCTTAGCCGTAAGATTTAGGTTTACATCATTTAATGTAACTATTCTCTTATCAAAATCAAGACGATAATCACCATATAAAACGATATTTTCATTAGCATTGCTAGAGGCATAAACACGGTTTAAAATATTTTTAACCCTTAGCATAAGCTCGCGAATAGAAAAAGGCTTTGAAATATAATCATCACTACCAAGCTCTAGTCCCATAATACGGTCAATATCCTGGTCTCTAGCCGAGGTAAAAATAACCGGCATTTTAGGATTAAATTCACGGATTTTTTTGATCAAATCATAGCCATTTAAGCCACCTGGTAGCATGATATCTAAAATCCATAAATCAAAGGCCTCATTAATATGAGAAAAGGCTTCCTCACCGGTTAAAAAATGGGTAACTAAGAAATTTTCACTTTTTAAATACTTACAAACAAGATTGGCTAGGTCAGCCTCATCCTCAACATAAGCTATTTTATACATATTTCCACATCCATTCTATAAATATAGTATATCATAAATAATTTACTCATTAAAGCGAAAGAAGAAGCTTACGGCTTCTTCTTTCTAAATTGGGAGAGTTAGTTTTGCTTTTGAATTCTATCTATTGTTTGTGTAGGGAGAATTATGATAGAATATTGTCTTCCTTTTGAAGACACCTATATTATATCCAATAATTATCGTAAAATTATAAATAAATTATGGGAAATTGTAGGAAAAATCATTTTTTAATTTTATTTTTTTAAGTATATAAAAAAGGAGGCTTAACCTCCTTAATTACAAATTAATCCTTGTCGTACATATCCTCATAATCATCCATGATGTCATTATATGAATCTTCATCCATATACTTAGTTTCATCATCTTCATCATATGTTTCAGTTACAAGCTCATCTCGTTCGATTTCATCGTCATCCTCTTCGTCGTCGTCATCGTAATCATCCTCGTCGACCTCAGGATCGTATTCATCAACGCTTTCGCCTTCTTCGTTTTCATCATCATCATTATCGTCTAGAGAATAGAAATCATCAGCTGATTCTTCTTCATCATCCTCTTCCTCGCCAGTGTTGAAGGCAGAACCATCCTTATCCCACTCATCAAGAGATTGACGGCTCTTTAAATCCCATTCCTCATCACCCATGTAAACGAAAAGAGAGCTTGTCGTAATATCGATATATAATTGTGCAGCATAACTACCATCTTCATCATCAAGACCCTTCATTTCAAGAGTTTCTCCAATGATTTTAGAAATAGGTTGCTTTGTTTTCTTATCATTCATTAGTTTAACTGCTACTTCTAGCATAGACATTTGTTGAATATTTTCCATATTTCATTCCTCCATTAGAACGCATAACATATTTTACTAAAAAGTTTACTTTTTTTCAAGTGTATTTTCAATTATTAGGTATAATTTTACATTAGATTGAAAACTACCATCTAAATAATAATCATAATCAATTATTATCTTTTCATCCTCAAATATTAATCTTTTCGTTTTAACAAGCATATCAAAGCTTAAGCCAAGCTTATTTTGATAATGACAAATAGTAGGCTTTAAAGGATCAAAAAGAAGATTCATCTTAGCATTACCATCTCTTCTAAAGCGTAGTGTATTGCCCTCTCTTTTATAATATATATATCCATCATTGGTCTTATCCTTAAAGCCTAAATAATCATTATGATGAAATAGCTCCTCCTCCAATAGTATATGTTCAGAGGAAATAAAGCTGTGAAATTTAATGCGCACAATATCACCACACTACAATAATAATATTAATAAAACCAGGATTAAGCCTGGTAAATAAAAGAAACCGATTAACGCTACATTTATAAAATTAAAAGGAATTTCAAAATAAAAAAATTGACCAATTAAATTTATTAATAAAATACTAATCGTACCAATTAGAAGGGATTTGATTAAATATTTTATTATTTTCACATTATCACCATCAAATTATATGATGAAAATGACTAATTATTCATTATAATCGCGTCTACCCTCTAAAGCCTTTAAAACGGTTGTTTGATCGGCATATGAGATATCTCCACCAACTGGAATACCATGAGCTATTCTTGTAATTTTAACGTCAATACCCTCAAGCAAGGCCTTAATATATCTAGATGTTGTTTCCCCCTCAAGGGTTGCATTACAGGCTAAAATGATCTCCTTGATGCTTCCTTCCTTAGCTCTTTCGATTAAGGATTTGATATTGATATCATCAACACCAATTCCCAAGGAAAAATCTATGGCACCATTAAGAACATGATATAAGCCCTTATAAACACCTAAAGCCTCTAAAACGTATAAATCCTTAACACTTTCAACAACCATCACCTTGGTCTTGTCTCTTGTGCTATCACTACAAATCGGACAAATATCTTCCTCTGATAAATTACCGCAAATTTTGCAGTGCTTGATATTTCTTTTAACATCAAGCAAAGCATTCGCAAAGGCCTCCGTTTTAGCCTCTGACATATTAGAGTAAACGTGAAGAGCCAGCCTAAGGGCTGTTTTTTTACCAATTCCTGGTAGCATCGAAAATGAATCAACTAATTCATTTATCGCCTTTGGATATTCCATTTCTAGAATAATCCTCCCATACCTGGAAGACCAGAGAAGCCACCAAGTGATTTTTCAGTTTCCTTTTCAATTTGCTTAATTGCATCATTGAAGGCCGCAACTAAAGAATCCTCAATCATTTCGATATCTTCCTTTGATTCTAGTGCTTCTGGGTCAATTTTAACACTCTTAACCTCGTGCTCACCTGTCATTTGGATTTCAACCATTCCTCCACCTGACTTACCTGTAAATACAGTTTCAGCGATACGCTTTTGCGCATCCATCATTTCCTTTTGCATTTTTCTAATTTTCATCATTGCAGCTTGATTCATAATTTTATTCCTCCTTAATATTTACTAAATCATGATCGAACATATTGTAAACCTCATCCTCAAGGCTTTCTTTTTTTTCTTTAACGTGCTTATGCACAGGTATTACAACTGGATTAAATTCAATACTTCCAACAGTACCTCCAGCACTCATCTTAGCTCTAAAATCATTGATAATTTCTGTCCATTTATCCTGTGGTACACAGTATAAATCATTAAATGATTGAGCTTCTGCTATAGTTTTTATGACCTGCTCATAATAAGGACTTTTCATTAACCTGTTGGCATTGGCAAGATTAGCCGTTACAAGAATAATTCCCGTATCTGATGCAGCGCCAACAACACAAGACCTTAAAAGCTCAAAATGGTTATCTGAAGACTTTATAAGGCTGTCAACCTTCGTCTTAAGCTGTTTATTTCCAGCATTAATTATTTTTGCAAGATCCTCAATTTGAATAAATTCATCATTATTGTCAATTGTACTTTCTTTAACTGGAGCCTCATATTTCATAATATCCTCAGGATTACTTGAAAAATTAATCCTAGGCTCATTTACCTCAGTCACCTTTATATTAGATCCTAGGGCGATTTGACGCTCAAGGGCCTCAACACGACGTAATAAAGATGCATAATCATTTAAGCGTCCATCAGCCATTTTTAATAGACCTAGCTCTAAATAAGCTCGCTTTTGAGTCGTAAATTTAATATTATTTAGAGTATCATTTAAAATATCAAGCCATTTATAAATAAGCTCATTGGAAATTTTAGCTAAAAAAACCTGATATTCTTCCGTTTTATAAGCACTCTTTAAAGAATTAGAGCTAGCTATTTTAGCAAGTAGGGCATCCCTTAAAAAGATAATAATATCGTTAATAATTCTTGGAATTTCCTTACCATCAGCGATAATATCAGCTAAGGCCTTTAAAACCTCCGCACTTTTTGATTCTAAAGCCATTTGAAGCATATGTAGAATAATTTGGCTTGAAATATTTCCTGATACAGCAAGCACATCATCCTCAGATATTTCATCATCGGTTGAATAGGAAATGGATTGATCAAGAAGTGACAAGGCATCTCGCATTCCACCCTCAGATGATTCCGCAATTAAATCAACTGCCTCTGGTGTTGCTTTTATTTTTTCTGAAGCTAAAACATAATTTAATCTTTCAACAATATCAGCCTTATCTAAAGATTGGAAATCAAAACGCTGACATCTTGATAAAATGGTCGCAGGAATTTTATGAGGCTCAGTCGTAGCTAAAATAAAAATGACATGACTAGGTGGTTCCTCAAGGGTTTTTAAAAGCGCATTGAAGGCTCCCTGAGAAAGCATATGAACCTCATCGATAATATAAACCTTATAACGACATTCACTTGGCAAATATTTTACCTTATCCCTTAAATCACGAATTTCATCAACACCATTGTTTGATGCTGCATCGATTTCAACAATATCAGAAATCGTGCCCTTGGTAATTCCTTTACAAATTTCACATTCATTACAAGGCTCAGTTGTAGGACCATGAACACAGTTTAAGGCCTTGGCCATAATCTTGGCCATCGACGTTTTTCCGGTACCACGAGGTCCTGAAAATAAATAGGCATGGGCTACCTTATTAAGTTTAATAGCGTTTTGTAATGTTGTTACAACATGTTTTTGTCCAGCAACGGATTTAAAATCCTGGGGACGATATGAACGATACAATGCTTGATAGGCCATGTTATCCATCCTTTCACAAAAATAATTATATCATAAATTATCACTTTTTTTACATAATAATTTTGAAATATCATAAACTTATTTTGAGGCGAGCTTTATGAAAAAATATTTAAAAAATATTGCATTATTTCTCTTATTTTTATTCCTTTATTTTCTACCTGCTTTATTCTTTAAAACTGATAAAAATTACTATAATAGCTTAGCTAAGCCCTTCTTCGCACCTAAGCCAATTATCTTTTCACTTTGCTGGACAATTCTTTATGTTATTTTTTCTGTTATTCTTGTAAAAATTCTAAAAAAGAATATCGCGAAGGACTTGTAATAATGGGAATAAATTATTTTATATCCTTCTTCTTTAATTTTTTCTTTTTTGTAAAACAAAATTTATTTTTATCTTTTTGCGATAGCTTTTTATGCTTCTGCTCAGGGCTTCTTTTATTTCTTTATTTTATGAAAAAGGATAGATATTTAGCCTTTAGTGTAACCCCATATCTTTTATGGACTGCATTTGCATCAGTGCTAATGTGCTCAATCTATTTTTTAAATTAGGTTTACACCATAATAGGAGCTAATTTGCGTATTGGGATCAAACTCCTTATAGCCAACAATTTCGGTTGATGAAGATACTAAAAGATCATAGATAGTAGTCGCAAAGCCATCGTAATTAGTATTTTTTCCAACAGACTTGAAGGTTTTAGTAACTAAATCTGAACAATAATGAGTATTTTTAGTATTTGTAATGAAGGTTAAATTATAGGGATCCCCAAGCATGGAGATAGCTTTTTTTAGGGCGATGGATCTCTCATCATCAGTTAAGCCCTTAACCCTTAAAATAATATATTTATCGGTAAATGTTATATTTTCCCAATAGACCTTACTTGATACAAAGACCTCCTTATGAGCTTCATTATATGTCGTTTCAATTACATCATAATTGGTAAGGCTTATATTATCATCTTTATAATTATCTGCACAAATAGCTGCGTGACCACCTATAAAAAAATTTATAAAGGGTGTACACCATAAATCGAAGGTTGATTCAAGCTTAATGATAATATCAAGCGGAGCACCCGGATTGATTCCATATGTGCGAAATTCAAAGGAAGATGCCTCTGTTTCACGTGAAACATTATATAATTTGATATATTTATTATTACTTTCTATTTGCGTACATTCTTTTTTAAATTCTTCAATTTTATTATATGTATATATATTTTCATAGCTAGCACCTATAATTATATAAGCGATAGTTGTTAGACATATAATAATAAAAAACTTAAGCATAAATTTTAATTTCATAAAACCATCCTTTTATGCTATTTTATCATATTTGAACATAAAAAAAAGACCTCACTGTAAAAAGTGAAATCTTTTTTATTAGTTTTTAGGTTTAATTACGATAGCTCTTTGCTCGCCTTCGCCCTCAGATTCAGTATAAACATCGCGCCAATCAGCTAATTTTTCATGAATAACACGACGCTCAAATGAATTCATTGGATCAAGCTTAACCGCAATCTTAGTTTTAGCTACAGATTTTGCTGTTTTAGTAGCTAAAATCTCAAGCTGATGAATTCGATTAGCACGGTAAGAACCAATATCAAGTGTTACGACAATATAATCCTTTGTATAAGAACCGATTAAATTCTTAATTAATGTTTGAAGAGCCTCAAGAGTATGTCCCTTTGTACCAATTAATAAAGGATTTTCATTAGAATCGATTACATAATGAATCTCAGATTCCTGACCAATTGTTCTAACCTCAATATTAAATTGCTCAATGCCCATGGCATTTAAAATACTCTCTAAATATTTACGACCCTCAAGCGCTAGATTTACATCTAGTAAAGCTTCGTAAGTATTTTCACCAATTTCATTTAAGAACAACTTTTCTTCAGAAACATGTAGCTTAGCTACAGCTATTTGAGTTGCTTCTAATAAAGATGATGCTTGAATTTCAATTTTTTTCTGCATATTCTCACCACTTATTTATTAAATTATATTGTTTTTTTCTTGAGCTTTATAATATGCTCTTTCATTTAATTTACGACCTACCTGTGATTGAAATAATTGGTATACACCACCAATTAACCAATATAATGATAAGGCAGTACTTGATAAAGACATGAAGAAAAACATAAAAACCATAATGTAATTCATATACTTCATTGTCTTTTGTTGGCGCTCCTGCTCTTGAGTTTTAACACTACGGCGTTGCTTTTGATATTTTGGAGGCCTACTTGCAAGCTTTTGGCTTAAAAGTGTTACTGCAGAGAATAATACTGCGACTAAAATACCAAAGAAAATATCTTGCCAAGCAGAAGCCTTTACAATACCATCATTTTGACCCATAACAGCTGTATTAATATCAAAGAAACCAAATAACTTTGTATTACCAAGAGTAAAACGTCCCGATGCACTTACAACACCATCAAGAGTTTCTGTAAGTTGAATACGTCTTACACATTCATACATTGCCATGAAAAGAGGAAACTGAAGAATCATTGTAAAGCCACAACCAAGAGGATTCATCTTATATTTCTTATATAAGGCTAAAGTTTCTTGCTGCATACGTTGTTGTGATTCAGGATCCTTACGATTTTGATATTTTCTTTGAATTTTTTCCATTTCTGGCTGAAGTAGTGTCATCTTTAATGATGTACTATTTTGCTTAGAATAAATTGGCCAAGCAATTGTTCTTACAATAATAGTTGTAAAAACAATACCCCACGCATAAGAATTACCACAAAGACGACCAATTGTACCCATTAACCAAGCAATTGGGTATGAAAGTAAAGCAACTGGCCAACCCCATAATCCTTGCCAAAAGCCAGAAAATTTCCATTCTGCAGCCCAAGTAGTATAAGGAGTAGTTGGCCAAGCGCCTTGACGACAGCTTGCAAGAGCACCAACAACTACAATTAAAACCGCAATCATTGCAATTTTATTAATATTTTTTGTAAAAAATACCTTCACAATTATGCTCCTTTATTTTCTATATTAAGTTTATTAAACAAATAAATTAGTTGTTTAACTATTTCTGCATATGAAATATTCAATATGCTAGATTTTGCTACGACGAAAACATCCATTTTGCTTGTTGGAACCAAAATTGAATCAATCGCGCTGCGTAGTTGGCGTTTAACCTTATTTCTTACTACAGCATTACCGATTTTCTTTCCAACACTAATCGCATATCTAAAATTATTGGCTTCGTGATTTTCTTTTTTATATACTACAAAATATTTATTAGAATATGAATCCTTTTTTTTCAAAATAGCTTCAATGTCTTCATTTCTTTTAACGCGATATTGTTTGTTCATGAATATCTCCTTAAAAAAATAAAAGAACTACTCAAAAAAATTAAAAATTAAATGATTCGAGTAGTTCTAGTATTTATCATCATTATTTAATTACTTTGATAGGCGTTTACGACCCTTTTGACGACGACGCTTAATAACTAAACGTCCACCAACGCTTGACATTCTAGCACGGAAACCATGAGTTACTTTTCTCTTGTGCTTATTTGGTTGATATGTTCTTTTCATACTAACAGCCTGCCTTTCTTACGAAACCATGCGTAAAACATTATAACAAAAAGCATGGATTTTTGTCAACCCTATTTTTTTTATTTTTTAAATTTATATTACAAAATTAAAAAATGCAAGCTCATGAATTTTGAATAAGCATCAATCTTTTAAATTTCAGCTTATTCAAAATTTTTAGCATTTTTCTAAATATTGTGGCAAATTGGTATAAAATTCGACTTTTCAACATCTTTTTTCACATAAAAAAGGGGGAAAATGTGGAAAACTTTTAACCCACAATCGCTGCGAATGTGGAAATGTGGAAAACTTTCACTTTTCTTTTAGCTAAGCCATTTATTTTTCGAAATTATCCCCATTTTTTATGTTAATAACTCATTTTTGACAATTTTTTCAACCAAAGTTATCCACATTTTTGGTGGAAAACTTTTTGTTGTAAAATGTGTATAAAGTGGTATCATTTACTTACGAGGAAAGAAGGGAAATCTATGGAGCAATATCAAACACTTTGGAACCAAACCAAGGAAAAGCTTAAAGAGGCATATGATGAAGAAGCCTACATGTCGACCTTCAATGATATTAATAAGGTTATAAAGGTTAGCAACGGCGTTGTTTATATTTTATGTCCATCTCCGCTTATAAAGACAAAAATTGAAAAATTTTACTCTAATAATATTCAAAAAATTGTTTCATCAATTTCAAATCAAACCATTAGATTAAAATTTGTAACCGAAGAGCAGATTACAGAAGCTAGCAAGCCCACTACCGTAAATCTTCCTGATGAAGGCTTCCAATCTAATCTTAATGCCTCATATTCATTTGATTCCTTCGTTGTTGGTGAATCTAATAAATTTGCCTTTCGAATTGCAACGCAGGTATCAAATCCTGACCAAGGTGTTTTTATTGCCAACCCCTTATATATATTTGGAGGAGTAGGACTTGGAAAAACCCATTTGATGCAGGCCATTGGTAATGCTATTTTGGATAATGATCCTTCTAAAAAGGTCCTATTTATTCCCGCAACTACCTATATATCTGATTATACTAAGGCCTCTCACCAGGCAAAAAGGCTTTTGCTTGATGATGAAGGAGACACGGTTGATGCCTATACTAAATTCCATCAAAAGTATGATAATTTGGATGTTCTTTTAGTTGATGATATCCAGCTTTTGAAGGGGGCTCAAAAATCACAGGCAGAATTCTTTAAATTATTTAATCAAATGCACGATAATAATAAGCTAATTGTTATTACATCTGATAAGCCAGCTGATCAACTTGATATAATGGAGCGTCTTACGACCCGATTTAACTGGGGTATGGCTGTTGATATAAAGCTTCCTGACCTTGAGCATCGTGTTAAAATTTTAAAGCGAAAGCTTTCTGATTCCTATGATTCAATCATTGGAGATGATGTATTAAAATATATCGCCGCTACCTTCCCTAATAATATAAGAGATTTAGAGTCTACCCTAAACCGTGTTATTAATATGGCTATTTGTGAGGAGAAGGAAATTGACCTAGATTTTGCTAAAAAAGCCATTGAGCCTTTAATTAAAACCCGTCAAAATGGCGGAACTGGTGACGAGTATGAAAATCTTAAGTCAATCGTAGCGGATTTTTATAAAATTTCGATTGATGACCTAATCGGCTCAAAGCGCCAGGCTCTTTACGTAGATGCCAGACATATTTGTATGTATATTTTAAAAAATAAATATAACCTACCATACAAAAAAATTGGTACCCTTTTAGGCGGAAGAGACCATACAACCGTAATAGCGGCGGTTGAGAAGGTTTCGCATAATAAGGATAGAGATGAGAAAACCAAAATGGCTATTGATTACATCCTAAAAAAAATGGGGTAAACTAATAAATTTCCCCATAATTATCTACCATTTTTCCACCGTTTGTGATATAATAAAAACGTGGTATTTAAGCCGTTTTTTGGAGTTTTCCACATTTCCACATTCACTAATAATAAATAATAATAAAACATAAAAAAAATATATAAAGGAGCATAATTATGAATTTTACAATTGATCGTGATGTTTTACTTGAAAATTTAAATAATATTTCTAGAGGTTTACCTCAAAAAAGCCCTATGCCTATTTTAACAGGTATTAAAATGGAAGTTACTAAGGATGATTTATATATGACATCATCAAATATAGATCTTTCTGTTCAGGTTATTGTATCTGATAAATCCTTATCAATTACTGAGCCTGGAAAAACTGTTATTCCTGGACGTTTCTTTATTGATATTATAAGAAAGGTTTCCTCTAAGGTTGTAACTCTAACTCTAATTGAAGATAAAATTTTATCAATTAAGGCTGACCGTGCTGAATATAAGCTTCACGTAATGGATTATATCGATTATCCAACAATTGACTTTGTTTGCCTTGAAAATCCCGTATCAATTGAAGCGCCCGTTTTAAAGAATATCATTCGTCAAACTGTTTTCGCAACCAGCCAATCAGAGAAGAAGCCAATTCTTACAGGTGTTAATTTAAATCTTCATGACAATAAATTAACAGCTATCGCAACTGACTCATATCGTCTTTCTAAGGTAATTGTTCCTATTAATGGCGATTACAATGATTTTAACATTACTATACCTAATAAATCACTTGATGAAATTTCTAAATCAATTGATACCTATGAGGATTGCCTAGATTTATATTTTTCTAGCAAGAGCTTACTTTTCAAATTTAAAAATGTTTTATTCCAAACTCGTCTTTTAGATGGAACCTATCCTGATACATCAAGATTAATTCCACCTAGCTTCCCTATTAATATTAAGTTTAATAAGGAAGAGCTACTTGAGGCAGTTGAGCGTGTAAGCCTTCTTTCTCCTCGTGACAAGGAAAAGGATCGTGAAATTACCTACTCTATTATTAAGCTTTTACTTAAAAATGATCAAAGCGTTGAAATTTCAACTGAAAATGCGCAAATTGGAGATGCGAAGGAAGAAATTATTCCTACAGGAATTAATTCAACTGAAACTATTCGTATTGGCTTCTCATCAAGATATCTTGTTGAAGCCCTAAGAAGCTTTACAAGCCAAGAGATTACCCTAAACTTCTCTGAGGCTATTCGTCCATTTGTTATTTCTTCTGAGTTAGAGCCTAATCTTTGCCAGCTAATTTTACCTGTTAGAATGGATTAATTTAATCAAAATTAAATAAAAATAAGCCTTAAAATTACGTTTTAGGGCTTTTTTGTTCTAAAATGTGATTTTTTTCATTTACATATAAAACCCTAAAATACTAGCATTATTTTTAATTTTATGCTATAATATGATAGAAACGTGGTGATTTTATGGAGAACATTGCTATTACAACAGAATATATTACCTTAGGACAATTATTAAAGATTGCAAATGTCATTTCCTCTGGTGGTGAAGCTAAATGGTTTTTAGCTGAAAATACCGTTTTAGTTGATGGAGAGCTTGAGGCCCGTCGTGGTCGTAAGCTTTATAAAGGAATGACAATTAAGGTCCTTAATAAGGAATATAAAATTGTATGATAACAGCTATTCGGCTTAAATCATTACGCCGTCTTAAAAATGTATCACTAAATACTAATCATAGATTAATTATCCTAGTCGGTCCTAATGCCATTGGTAAAACAACGATTCTTGAGGGAATTTATGTAGCTTCGGTTGGCTCATCCTTTAAAACTAAGGATTTTAAGGAGCTAATTCGCTTTAATGATCCCTATGCTAAAATAGCCCTTACAAATGATGATGATAATTATGAGGTTATTTTAAGTCAAACAGGAAAAAAAATGCTGATTAATGGAAATCCAATCTTAAAGCTTTCTGATTATATTGGGCATTTTCAAACCGTTTTATTTTCACCTACTGATATTAATATTGTTAAGGGTGAAAAGGCATTAAGACGCAATTTTTTTGATTTGGAAATTTCTTTAAGAAATAAAAGCTATTTAAAGCTTATTCAGGATTATAAAAAGCTTCTTAAAAAAAGAAATGAGCTTTTAAAATATCCTGGGTCTGATGAAATTTTACTTAAAGCCATTACTAAGGAAATGAATTTACGTCAGCTAAAAATAATGGCATTACGTGAAAAAATGATTAAGATTCTTAATAATGAATTTGAAAATCTTAAAAATATTTTAGGCTATGAGGAACTGATAAAGATAAAATATTTAAAATCAATCAATACTGATGATTTAGACGCCTTTTATGATATGAAGCTTGAGTATGATAAAAATACTCATGTAACTAATTTTGGTGTTCACCGCGATAATTATATTTTTTATTTGAATCAGCTTGAGGCGAGCCAATTTGCGTCTGAAGGACAGCTAAGAAGCGTCGCCTTAATTTTAAGAATAGTCCTTGCATCGCTAAGCTTTAAGCTTAATAAAAAAGAGCCGGCTTTACTTTTAGACGACGTTTTTTCATGCTTAGACGATAGAAGATGTAGCTGTCTTGTTAAATATTTATTAGAACAAAATCAAGCTTTTATTACAACTACTAGTATTGAAAATATACCTAGTGATTTGATTAATCAAGCCTATATAATCAATTTAAAGGAGTGAAAATTATGGCAAATTTAGAAGAGGAAGAGAAGTATGGTGCCTCTAGTATTCAGGTACTTGAGGGACTAGAGCCAGTAAGAAAAAGACCAGGTATGTATATCGGTTCAACATCAAGCCGAGGATTACATCACCTTGTTTGGGAAATCGTAGATAACTCAATCGATGAGGCCCTTGCAGGCTTCTGTAACCATATTGAGGTTGAGGTTTTACCGGGTGATATTATTTCTGTTACCGATAATGGCCGTGGTATGCCTGTTGATTTGCATCCAAAGACTAAGCGTCCTGCCGTAGAGACTATTTTTACAGTTCTTCACGCAGGTGGTAAATTTGATGGTAAATCATATAAGGTATCAGGAGGTCTACATGGTGTAGGTGCTTCCGTTGTAAATGCCCTATCTGAGTGGCTAGAGGTACGTGTTAAGCGTAATGGTCATATCTATGAGGAACGCTTTGAAAGAGGTCAGGTAATCGAGGATTTACGTGTTCTTGGTGATTGTGATATTTCTGATACCGGATCTAAGGTAACTTTCAAGGCTGACCCTGAAATATTTACTGAAACAACTACTTATGATTTTGAAACGCTAAGAGCTCGTATTCAGCAGCTTGCCTTCCTTAATAAAGGCCTTCGTATTACAATTCGTGATTTAAGAGATGAGGCTTCTAAGCAAGAATATTCATATCACTATGAGGGTGGTATTGTTGAATATGCTAAGTTCCTTGATAAAGACCGTAATCAAATTCCTGGTATTGGCGATACTGTTATTTACGCTGAGGGTGTTGATGATAAGACCAATATTTCAATTGAGGTAGCAATTCACTATAACGATGGCTATAGTGCTAATGTTTTATCATTTACTAATAATATTCATACTCACGAGGGTGGTACCCATGAGGAGGGCTTTATGCTAGCTCTTCGTCGTGAGATTAATAAATATGCTCATGATGCTAAAATTTTTAAGGCTGATGATGAGGATCTTAAAAATGATGACTTTAAGGAAGGACTAACAGCTATTATTTCTGTTAAGCACCCTAACCCTGAATTTGAAGGACAAACTAAGACTAAGCTAGGAAATAGTGAGGTTCGTGGTATTGTAAATAAGATTTTTGGTGAATCATTAGCTGAGTATTTACTTGAAAATCCTGATGCAGGAAAGGCTATTGTAGCTAAGTGTGATATGGCAAGAAAGGCTCGTGTGGCAGCTGAAAAGGCCCGTGTTATGACACGTCGTAAATCACCAATTGATTCTTTAGGAATAGCCTCTAAGCTTGCGGATTGTCGTTCTAAGGACGCTGAAAAGTGCGAATTATACCTAGTCGAGGGAGATTCAGCCGGTGGTTCTGCTAAGCAAGGACGTAACTCGATGTATCAAGCAATTTTACCGCTTCGTGGTAAGGTTTTAAACGTTGAAAAGGCCTCTTATGAGCGTGCTATTCAAAACAATGAAATTCAAACAATGCTTTCATGTATCGGAACTGGCTTTAAGGCTCGTGATGAAAATGGTAGTGTTATTGATACCTTTAATCTTGAAAAGGCAAGATATCATAAAATTGTTATCATGACCGATGCCGATGTCGATGGTGATCATATTTGTATCTTACTTTTAACCTATTTCTTCCGCTTTATGCCAGGTCTAATTGATGCCGGCTATATTTATATCGCTAAACCACCTCTATATAAGATTCAAAATGGTAAGCGTGTTGAATATGCTTATTCTGATGAGGAAAAGGATTCTTTCCTTAAGGAAATGGGAGAAAGATCTGCTATTCAAAGATATAAGGGTCTTGGAGAAATGGATCCTTCACAGCTTTGGGAAACAACAATGGACCCAGAAAAGCGTACCCTTACACGTGTAACAATGGATGATGCTGTAATTGCTGAAAAGTATTTTACAATGCTAATGGGTGATGAGGTTGAGCCTCGTAAGGAATTTATCAAAGAAAATGCTCAATACGCAGAAATTGATGCTTAAGGAGGTTACTTATGGAAAACGATGAGAAGAATTTAAATGAAAATAATGAAGCTCTTGATGATGAAGAAGAAAAGCTTCAGGTAGGAGAAATTTCCTCAAGTCAAGAATATAATCATGGAAAAATTGATTCTGTAATGCTTTCAGGAAAGCTTAAGCGATCATTTTTAAATTACGCAATGAGTGTTATTGTCGACCGTGCCTTGCCCGACGCAAGAGATGGTCTAAAGCCTGTTCAGCGTCGTATTTTATACGGTATGGATGAGCTTAAGGTATATTACAATGTAGCACATAAAAAATCAGCTCGTATTGTCGGTGACGTAATGGGTAAGTATCACCCACATGGTGACTCATCTATTTACGAAGCCCTAGTACGTATGGCTCAGGACTTCAGCTATAGATATCCACTTGTAGATGGACACGGAAACTTCGGTTCTATCGATGGTGATGGCGCCGCAGCGATGCGTTATACTGAGGCCCGTATGTCAAAAATCTCTGCGGAAATGCTAAGAGATTTAAGAAAAAATACTGTTGATTTTGTACCAAACTATGATGCAACTGAATTAGAGCCTGCGGTTTTACCTGCGCGTATTCCTAATTTACTTGTTAATGGTGCAACTGGTATTGCCGTTGGTATGGCAACCGAAATTCCTCCGCATAACCTCGGTGAAACAATTGACGCAGTTTGTACTCTCATTGACAATCCCGATGCCGAGCTTGCAGAGATTATGGAGTGTATGCCCGGACCCGACTTTCCGACAGGCGGTATTATCATGGGCAGAAGCGGTATTCGTGCCGCCTATGCAACAGGTCGAGGAAAAATCACCGTAAGAGCCAAGACTGAAATTATCGAAGCTAAAAACGGCAGATATAAAATTATCGTTACGGAGCTTCCGTACAAGGTCAACAAAGCAAGACTTATTGAAAACATTGCCGACCTCGTAAAGGATAAGAGAATTGAGGGTATTTCAAATATCGAGGATCATTCCGACCGTAAGGGTATGCACATTGAAATTGACATCAAGAGAGATGCCTCACCTCAGATTGTTCTTAACCAGCTGTTCTCATACACACAGTTGCAGACAACCTTCGGTGCGATTATGCTTTCTATCGTTGACGGCGAGCCTAAAATTCTTTCACTCAAGGAAATGCTCCAATGCTATATTGAATTTCAGGCTGAGGTTATTCGCCGCCGTACTGATTTTGACCTCAAAA
>ERZ780070.436-NODE-436-length-18847-cov-4.325670_pt1 | contig 18847 bp, 18 predicted proteins | sample MGYA00511577_ERZ780070 | MGnify/ENA primary metagenome ERZ780070 (study PRJEB29588, sample SAMEA2162530) | human gut metagenome | biome: human gut; feature: human-associated habitat; material: faeces | place: Denmark | collected 2008/2010 ...
CGGGATGTTTGATAAAATCGATGATATTATTTATAAACCCATTGAGACAGTTTGTGAATGGACCAAAGAACCATTGAAACGTTTTGAGGCCGAAAGAGAACAAAAGGCTAAAGACCAGGAAGCTCAAAGAAAACAGGATACATTGGATGCAGAGAGCAGGAGAAAGCAGCAGGAGGACTGGATGCAATTTGAGCTGAAAAAGGCAGAGAAGGAGATGGAGATTTCCATTAAGGAGCTGCAGGATAATCAAATAATTGAAAGAAATAAAAAGATTCTTGATACGATTAAAGAATATAGAAGATCTATGATTGAAGATGCGCAAAACATAGCCAATAGTCTTAGTCATATGGAAATTGCTCTTGTCAATGAAGCACATAATCTGGTCGTACAGAAAACAAACGAATATAAAGCGATACAAGAGGCAGCAAGAGAGGACTGTTATAATCGCCTGACGGAGATCGGGGAGCGTTTTGCAAACAATGAAAGGGTGAGGATTCGTCAGGAGGATTCCGTAATGGATCAGTGTGATGACATGATAAAAAAAGCATCGGAATTTATTGCTCAGTTAAAGGAAGACATCAAAAGAATCAATGACAATAACAGCGAAAGAGTAAACAATGCTGCAGAATTAACGAATAATCTGATGAATACCATGGGACATCAACTGCTGGGGGAAAAAATACAACAGGCGATTGAGGAAAATGATCCCATTTATATTGAGAGCAAATAAAATATGATAATAATGGAGAAATGCCTATGAAGAAGAAAATTTTATTGGGAGTTGCCGGTGTTTTAGCGGGTGCAGTAGCGGTTGAAAACTGCAAGAAAATTGCTGGAATTGCAAAAATGATGAAAGATATCCATAATTTTGGCTCAGAACAAAGATGTGTTCACTTTGTGAAAGAGGAAAAGGATGGAGAACAGGAATTATATTAAGAGAACCGGGTTTCAATAATATGAATAAAGGGGCTGATATATTATTGTTAATTTATAATATGTCAGCCCTTTTGTATGATGTGTGCAGAAATAGACTATCTAATTCGTTCCCGATAATTTGATCCGAATGAGAACATTTGTTTGTAGGCTGGACTACGGTTCTGGAATTTCTCCGTCAAGATACTTTTGAAATTTCTCCTTGGAAACGTGCATTTCAGCAGCTGCAATATCAATAGATATATGTCCAGCCTTGCACAGGGAAACTAAAAGTTCAATGCGTTCCTGCGCCCGACCCCGTTCAATGCCTTTTTTAAGACCCTGTTCTTCTAATCTCTGAGCAACACTATACATGGTTGTCACCTCCTTTTTTGATTCCGCAGGAGCGAGGATTTTCTCATAACGGTGGTCGCCGCTCATGACGGCGAGCAGCTTGAGAACCTCGTCTACATGCTGAATCGTTCTGGTGTCATCCGGAACGTAATTTTTATTTTTGCGTAACTCTGAAAAGTATCTTGCGACAATGCCAAAATCACTTTCAAACTGGTTGATCTGTTCGTCCGGCAGCCAGGCAATCTCGAAAACATGGACATGGCAGTCGTTGATGTAATCCTCCAGCCCCTCCGGGATGTTTAAAAGTGCCTTTAGGTTGCGAGGTTTATGCCAGCGTGTCTCTGTTCCAAAATACAGAACCAGAGATATGACTGGTATAATGGTTTGATTATTTAACTGACTGCGATAATTTGCCCCTTCGTAACCGAAGATCCGAACCGGCATTTTTGTATCCGGTGTGGTCTGATTTTCCAGACCGATCAGAGCAATCTGGATATGGCCGTCGGTCCATGCTTTCAGGATATCCCGCTCCTGTTCATGGAGTTTTGAGTCATCCGCCTTGTAATGAGACCTGTTTTTGGTGGACTGCAGAGAAGACGGAATGACTCGTTTCTCCCCATGAAACAGAAGCACATTTACAATATCGGCAAAGACATCCTCATAGTCAGCAAGAAGCTTTTCTGAAATATCTTTCTCTCCCAATAAGTCTCCTTTCTTCGGAAGACAGCAAAACGGGAAAGCTATATTTTAGCCTTATTATATGCTGTTTCCGTCTAAAATACAATGACATAATATACTGTTTTTGATTTGATCACTTGGATAAATTTAAGATTAAAAATGCGTCAACAAAATTAAATTTCAGGTATAGAAAAAAGAAATCCAGATTAGAAAATATCTGACAAATTTTTCAAGGATTATAGCATGGTGACAGACAAATGTCGATAAGAAAGTAGATTTTCTGCATAATGCCGAAAAACGAAGTGAAATTTCGCTAATGTGACGAAAATTATAAAATATTTGTTATACTTTTCTCCGATTCAATCGATTCAAATCCTATGTTCTTCATTGACATATTCCCACTATCGTGATATGCTTTGCGTGTTCAGTGATCTATCGGCAGCCCCGCGCTGTAGTGGGGTATGAGATACGGTTTGCTTACGGGTGTGACATCGGTTGTCAATGATACGCCAGTCAGGAAATGGTATCCGGTTTTGCCGGATAGATTGAAAAGGGAATGCAGTGAGATGCTGCAGCAGCCCCCGCTACTGTAAGAAGGATGACTCTTTTAATGAGGCTGACATAACGATGATAACAAATGATCGGACATATTCGTCAGATCAGCTTCAAACCACTGTACTGTATCAGGCGGTATGGGAAGGAAAAGAGGAAGATGATTTCGAGCCAGGAGACCTGCTGGACAGAGACAAAGATAATGCGTTTTGATGGAGAGATCCTCGGAGGGAGGAGAACGACATGGAAACGTTTATTTCTGTGTGGAAATTTTTGACACAGCGATATCGAAGGAATAGAGTCTCTGTACAGTGTTCGGAATGTACAGAGACTGTTTTAACTTTATAGGAAACTGTTCGTTTCCTATAAAGTTAAAAACGCTCCGCGAGGATCGCACTGCGGCGGACAGGAAGATGTCGCTTTCCTGCGACCCGCCGCAGGCGGAGAGTTTCGCAAGCGAAACTCTTTCTGATTTATAGGAAAGTTTTAGCTTATTATGTAAATAAGGCATGGGTTTTGATGACCTTGCAGAGCGATAGAAAGGAGGAAGATTGTGCGACAGAGAAATGGGAAATATATTATCGTAGGAATGCTTGTAATATTTGCTGTGATACTGGGCGTGCGTCAGACACATTTTCAATCGGTGGATTCTTATCGTCAGGAGCAGAGACAGCTGGCAAAGGATGTCAGCAGTGATTCCGGGGAAAATGAACTGGAATCTATGTATGATACGTCGTCTCCCGATAGCACGGGAACAGCAGGGGATGATCAGGGGAAAGGGTCAGGAGCAAAACAGGTAACATCGTCAAAGAAACCGAAAATACAAAAGGATCAGGAAGGGCACAAGACATCGGCATCAATGAAACCGTCAGAGATGCCGGAATCAGAAAAGTCCTCCGGATCGCAAAAGAAATCATCAACGAATTCAGCGCAGAAAAAGAAATCATCCAAGAATGGATCCGGAACAAAAACATCGGATAAAAATAAAAGCAACAGAAAACCTTCGAATAAGAAACCAGAGCAAAACAGCAGTCAGCCATCAGCTTCTTCTGTTGCAGACAATTCTTTACAGAATACTCCGGGCAGCACAGCGGGGCAGGATGGTACGGAGGAAAACAACGGTACTTCGACTCCATCCGAAAGCAGAGAAGATTCTTCCACGGGGCCGTCGGCTACAGGCAAGCCACAGGCGGAACAGATTACCTGTACTATAGAGATTCGCTGTGACAGTCTGGTAGAAAATAAGAAACAGGCACAGCAGAGCATTTGGAAATATATCCCTTCCGACGGTCAGATCCTGGAGAAGGTGTCCGTAAAAGTGGACAAGGGCTCCAGTGTTTATGATGTACTGGAAAAAGCCTGTAAGGCAAAGGGTGTGGCAGTGGATGCAACCTATACGCCAATGTATAAAAGCTACTATATAAAAGGCATTGGAAATATTTATGAGAAACAGGCGGGGGATATGAGCGGCTGGATCTATAAGGTGAACGGTACAGCGCCGAATCGGGGAGCTTCCGCATATAAGGTATCTGATGGAGATGCGATCAGCTGGTATTACACCTGTGACGGAAAGACCACCTGACATCAGTTGGGAGCAAAATACCTTTTGACCCCCATATCATATATTCACACAATTAAGAAAGGAGACAGGCATAGTTATGGAAAGAACTGCTTCAGAATTTTCCAGAAGACATCCGGTTGTAATCTTATGTTATATTCTGCTAAGTGTAATCTGGACAATGACGACAAGACATCCTATGGCTTTGTTTGTCTCTTTTCTTGCATCGGGAATATATTGTGTGATATTGAGGGGAGTCAGACAATGGGCACGGATATTGTTTGCCGGGAGTGGAATTTTGCTTTTTGCAGCAGGGATACTTCCGTTATTTTCCCATAGAGGTGTCACCCCGCTTTTTTATGTCAATGGTCTGGCAGTGACCTGGGAATCTGTATTTTACGGCATTATTATGACGGTAATGCTTTTGGCTGTATTGCAGTGGTGTATGGTGGCGGGATGTCTGATGGACAGCGAGAAGCTGCTGTACCTGACCGGCAGGACGATACCAACCCTTGGATTGATGCTGATGATGATATTCCGGGCTCTTCCGGATATGAGAGATCATTACCGTCAGATACATGAAGCGCAGATCGGATTGGGAAGGAGCGGAAAGAATGCGACATACCGGGGCAGATTACAGAGTTTTCTCCGGGAGCTTTCTATTCTTATTTCATGGTCCCTGGAGGATTCGATCGAAGTATCTGTGTCGATGGAATCAAGGGGATATCAGACCGGGGAAAGAACATGGTTTCACTTGTTTCGCTTTCACAAGGAAGATATCATCTGGTGTCTTTATATGATCCTTGTATTTGGTGGATTGTATGTATGTCAGCTGCGGGGAAATCTGCAGGCGTATTATTTCCCGGAGCTTGCAAGGCAGCCCATCACGCCGGAAACAGGTGCAGCATTAGCAGCCGGGAGTCTTGGGATGATCTCGCCGGGGCTATACGATTTGTATTACCGTTGGAATCAGAGAAGAATATGTCCTGAAAATGGGATACAAGGAACGAAAGCATAAAATACAAAGAAAAAGACTTTCGGAAAGGAGGGACAAAAATGGAACAGAATACCGTTTTATCATGCGAACATTTATCCTTCTGCTATCCACGGCAGACTCAGGATGCGATCCACGATATCAGTTTTGTAATGAAAGAATCCGAGTTTGTGGTTCTTTGTGGACAGTCGGGCTGTGGTAAGACAACGCTGCTGCGTCATTTTAAAAAAAATCAGATCCCTTTTGGAACCGGAAGCGGAAGACTTTATTACCGGGGGCAGGATCTGGAGAGAATGAATGACAGGGAATGTGCGGCCCGGATTGGCTATGTGGGCCAAAATCCGGACACACAGCTGGTAACGGATAAGGTATGGCATGAACTGGCATTTGGTCTGGAAAATTTAGGCGTATCCGGGATACAGATCAGAAGGAGAACCGCTGAAATAGCACAATATTTTGGGATGGAGAGCTGGTTTCGCAAACCGGTATCTGAGCTTTCCGGTGGACAGAAACAGATTTTAAATCTGGCATCAGTAGTCATTATGCAGCCGGACATTCTTTTGCTGGATGAGCCGACGGCGCAGTTAGATCCCATTGGCACAAGGCGTTTTCTGGATACTCTGGGCAGACTCAACAGAGATCTGGGAACGGCAGTCCTATTGTCAGAGCAGCGTCTGGAGGAAGTACTGCCTATGGCAGACCGTGTGTTGATCATGCATCAGGGGCAGCTGATTGGAGATACGGTTCCGTCACATTGCGGTGATATTCTGGAGAAGTTTGAGAAGGAGCATGGTGAAATGCTTTCCATTGCACCGGCAATGCCGACAGCGGTCAGGGTATGGAAGGCATGTCATAACGAGAAGGAGCAGGAGGCTCCGGTCAGCATCCGTCAGGGCAGAAGCTGGCTGCAGCAGACTGTCCATAAAAGCGGACAGACTGAAAGAGGCAGCGGTCAATATTTCCAAATAGATAACAGCAGGGGAACTCCTGCAGATAAAGCCGGAAGGCAGAAGAAACCACAGGAAAGAGAGAAGACTTTGGATCAGGAGAAAGTGGTTCTGCAGGCAAAGGGGATTTTCTTTGAATATGAAAAGGGCAAAAGAGTGCTGGAGGATTTCTCCATACAGGTGCCAAAGGGAAAGATATTTGCCATCATGGGAGGAAACGGTTCCGGCAAATCCACGGCATTAAAAGTGATCATGGGAATTTATAAGGCACGCCGGGGGAAAGTAAGGGCAAGTGGCAGGATACGATATCTCGCACAGAATCCGCGGAGTCTTTTTACTGAGCTTACGGTGGAGGAGGAGCTGACAGTAATGCTTTCTGATTGGCATGACCGGTCTCCTGTGGAAAAAATGCTTCGTTATCTGGAGCTGGAGAAGCAGCAGGAACAGAATCCCATGGATCTCAGCGGCGGTCAGCAGCAGCGGCTTGCTTTAGGAAAGCTTCTGATGACAGAACCGGATATTCTGCTGTTGGATGAACCAACCAAGGGACTGGATGGAGCCTTTAAGAAAAAGCTGGCAGAGCTGTTAAAAGATTTGTGCCTTAAGGGAAAAAGTATTGTGCTGGTTTCCCATGATATGGATTTTTGTGCACAATATGCAAATATCTGTGGTCTGCTTTTTGATGGGCAGATAATCAGTCAGTCACCGACAGAGTCCTTTTTCCGGGACAATGTATTTTATACAACACCGGCGGGCAGAATGTCCCAGGGGATTCTGGGAGAATGCTTCCGGACGGAAGATATCATTGCCGCCCTGCAGAAAGCGGGGTGTGGCTGATGAGAGAAGAGGGCCTTAGCCGGATGACAGAGCCGGGAAAGGATGTTTCCGGCCGGCGCAGATTTGATTGGGAGGAGTATCTGGAAGAAAAATCAAAGCGGCGAAGGTGGAATGGTGTACTGCTTTTTGCGGCTATGATCATTCTGCTGTTTGTGTCGGCAGTTTTGCTTGAGGGGAGGCATTATCTTCTGATTGGTTTTGGTGGAGTTGCTTTGGTACTTGTCCTGTTTTTTGGACAGTATGAAAGACGGAAACCCCGTGCCAGAGAAGTAGTTCTTTTGTCCACTCTGACTGCATTATGTGTGGTCATGAATGAAATCTGTGCACATACGATACCTCTTCATGCCGGTACCACGATGGTGGTAATTTGCGGAATTGGTCTGGGACCGGAGGCCGGCTTTCTGATCGGTGCCATGAGCAGACTGGTTTGTAACTTTTTTGATGGTCAGGGGCCATGGACTCCCTGGCAGATGGCTGCCTGGGGGATGATCGGATATTTATCCGGCCTGGCTTTTAATAAAGTAGAACGCAGAAGGACCGGAGAGACTCTGGCGAGACGCCTTTCCCTGGAGAAGGGCAGAACGTTCCGGGTGCTTATGGGACCGGTTCTTAGCGTTTTATTTGCATGGGTGCTTGCTTATATTGTCTTTTTGTTCCGGAATGATCCCGGTGAACAGAGCTTCTTTGGATGGAGGCTTTACTTCTATGGTATTGCGGGACTGGCGGCCGGATGTGTGCTGCAAAGGAAAAAGCTCCCGGTGGATGATATCACGACAACGGTGTTTACGTTTTTTGTGGTGTTTCTGCTATATGGAGGTTTGATGAACTTTGCGGCGATGCTCATGACATATCCGGCAGATTCTTCTGCAGGGGATATCAGCTGGGAGACATTAAAAGCATTATACCTGACAGGGGCACCCTATGACGCGGCGCATGCCGGAACGGCGGCGTTGTGTATGTTCCTTTTTGGGGACAGCATTTTACAAAAACTGGAGCGTATACAAGGGAAATTTGGGATTACACTGTAAACACAGCACAAATGATTGGAGGATTGAAATGAGTAAGAAAAAATGGATGAGCAGTCTTCTGGCAGCCGCCCTGGCATTTACGACAGTATTTAGCACAGGCTCTGCAGTAAAGGCTGACGGGAACAACACTTCTGCGGATAAGATTACGGTCTTTGTGGCAGCAGAAGGAAAAGATGCGGCAGGTAATGAGGTAAATACAGGAAAGCTTCCGGTACAGGTAGAGGAAGGAAGTACAGCAGATGTAGCTTTAAAGGAGGCATTATCTTCCAGAAATATTTCCTGTGATATTGTGGAGAGTTCCTGGGGACCATATTTGAATGGTATTGGAAGTATTACGGCACCGAAGGATTACACGAAAGGTTATTGGTCCTTTTGTGTAAATGGAGACTATTCACAATACGGAATTGGCCAGACTGTTTTGAAGGATAATGATAAAATAAGCTTTATTTTTGCTTATGGAAATTATGCAACAGCAACCGGCGCAGCTATTTTTGCCGATGATCCTGCTAAAAATCCGGACAGTGCGGCAGCGACAAAGCTTCTTACAAATGCCAAGGCACAGCAGGATGTTCTTGCGGATGCAATTTATCAGCAGATGTTTGGAGATGGAACCGTTTACGGCATTGAGCAGCCAAATGCATTATATGCAGCATTCTCATTGATTCGTGCCGGATACAAGGCAGACGATTATTTCAATAAAATGTATAAAAAGGCAGCTTCCCAGCTTCAGGAACTGAAGGACAAAGGAACCGTTACCGATAACGGCGAGGAAAAGGATTTTGATACACTGGTAGGAGGTTATTCAGAATTTGCATATGCAAAGATTGTCCTTTTTGTGACTGCTATGGGGAAAGATGCAACGGATATCCGTGGTTTCAATCTAATCGAAGCAATGGCAAAGAAGAGTAATTATGCTAACACCGTAGCAGATATGCTTGATGCTACAATGCTTCTTGCATTTGATTCCGGAAATTATCAGCTTCCAACAGGAGATGATTATATTACCAGAGCACAGCTTGTAAAGAACGTAACCGGTCAGGTTGGTACCGCCATCGCAAAGGTTGCCACAGCTTCCACATGGTCTACGGTGGACGATGTGGCAATGCCGTTGCAGGCATTATATCCATATATTTCCGGTGGAGACAATGCGGCTACAGCCAAGGCAGTTGCTAAAGGAACTCATTTTATGGAGAGCCTGCAGAATCAGAAGGGTGCTTATGCAGCATGGGGCTCTGATAATAATGCATGGTCTCTGGCTCAGGTTATGACTGCTATGGGACAGCTTCGTATCAATCCTTGTGATGAGTCAGATGGAAGCGATTTTATTAAAGAAGGAAAGACCGTTCTTGATGCTGCGTCTGCATTTGTAAATGTCGATGAAAAGACAGTGGATGAAAGTCTGATGGGTTATCAGCCGGAGCAGCTTCTTCGTGGTTTGAATGCAGTGATTCGTGTTATGGAGAATGCAGCTTCTATTTATGATCTCAGTGATGTAACGGCGAATCCGGATCCATCTGAGGAGCCTTCTGCAAGTCCGGACCCATCTGGCGAACCGGATCCGGGTCAGACACCATCTGTAACTCCAAGCCAGACACCTTCCGTAAGTCCGGCAGCATCGACACAGACACCTTCCGTAAGTCCATCTGCACCGGCAGCAACAACACCGGCAGCACCGACACAGACTCCGGCCGTAAGTCCATCTGCACCGGCTAAGACTACAACACCGGCTGTCAAGAAGGTGAAAAAGGTTACAGCTGCGAAGACAAAGGTAACTGTAAAGAAGGGCAAAAAGACAACAATTAAGTGGAATGTAACAACAGCTAAGAAAGCATCCATCAAGAAGCTTGTGAAGGTAACCGTAAACAAAAAGACAGTAAAGGTTGTGAAAACATCTGTTCAGAAAAAGAAAGCTACAGTGACACAGGTGACAACAACGGTAAAGGGCATCAAGAAGGGTTCTGCAGTAGTCACCCTGAAGGCCGATGGAAAGAAGAGTAAAGTGAAGGTTATTGTGAAATAAAACAGCTTTTGAAGAGTAAAATGTGAAATAAAACATAAAAAAAAAAGTAATCCCCGTGGATTACAGGAGATGACCTGGATCATAGATCGTAACCAATGGTTCATGTCATCCTGTATTCACGGGGATTTGTTATTGTATAAAAATATCTGAGTTACAGATATAGGACTATTTTGCAGTCATAGCATCTGCAAGTTTCTCCATTTCAGGGAGATCACTGTCCTTCATAACGGAACGGATCGTAACAACAGGCTCTACGATCTCGATATTTTTCATGGTTTCCAGAATAGATTTCATTGTGCGTGCTGCAGTCGGAGCCCAGGAACCGTTTTCCATAATACCGACCTTACGATTCTGATAAGCCTTGCTCTGGAGATGATGAAGGAAATCCTGCATACATGGGAAAACTCCGGCATCATAGCTGGCAGCCGCCAGAATCATGCGGTCATAACGGAACGCATCCTCGATAACCTCTGCCATATCCTCTCTGGCAAGATCGCTTACAACCACCTTTTCGGCCCCTTTTTCACGAAGCATTTCGGCAAGCTTTTCTGCAGCCTTTGCCGTATTGCCGTGGATGGAGGCGTATGCTACGAGAATACCCTTATCCTCCGGCTGATAGCTGCTCCAGGTATTGTACAGATCCAGATAATATCCGAGGTTGTCCTTTAAAACCGGACCATGAAGTGGACAGATCGTAGCGATATCCAGCCCGGCAGCCTTTTTGAGAAGGGTCTGTACCGGTGCACCATATTTGCCGACGATATTGAAATAATATCTGCGGGCTTCACATGCCCAGTCATCCTCGCCCTCTGTCTTGGAAAGGGCACCGAATTTACCGAATCCATCTGCGGAGAAGAGAATCTTTTCCTTTGATTCATAAGTAACCATAACCTCCGGCCAGTGAACCATTGGTGCCATCACGAAGGTCAGAGTATGCTCTCCTAATGAAAGAGTATCGCCTTCTTTGACTGTCAGGGTATGCCCCTCCAATGGAATGTTGAAAAACTGTGGAAGCATTGCGAAGGTCTTGGCGTTGCCAACCAGAGTTACATCCGGGAAAAGTTCTACCAGACGTGCGATACTTCCGGAATGATCCGGCTCCAGATGCTGCACGACCAGATAATCTACCTTTCTGCCATTCAGGGTGTCCAGAAGATTCTTTTCCCACTGCTCCATACCGCGGGGATCTACGGTATCCATAACAGCAACTTTTTCATCAAGGATAACATAGGAATTATAAGAAACTCCCTCCGGAACAACATATTGGCTTTCAAAAAGATCGATGGTGGTGTCGTCCACACCAATGTACTTTACGGAATCTGAAATAACTACACTCATAAGTAACCTCGTTTCTGCGCACGGTATATTATTTTAAACGCAGCAGCTGTGCGCCGGATACTGCGTTGTGATCATCATGGAGACATTGTTATGCTCCAATTGATTTCTATTGTAAAATGGGGCAAATGGTCTGTCAATAGAATTCTTATTCCAATTTGATCCCCTGTAAAAGCTTTGCAAAAGGGCTGGTATCCTGATCCTTATCTGCACTGTCAGCAGAATATGCTTCAGGGATCTCATAGGATTCTTCCCCGGTATCAGGCTCATCCTCACGGAGAGCTTTGATACTCAGTGAAATACGATCCCCTTCAATCTTCAGAATCTTTGCTTTTACTACCTGTCCCATTTTTAGTTCTTCCTTTGGAGATTTGATAAATTTATTGGTGATCTGGGAAATGTGACAGAGCCCGGTCAGTCCTTCTCCAATATCGATAAATACACCATAGGATTCCATACGGGTTACCGGTCCCTCCACAAGATCTCCGGTGGTCAGCCGTCCGATATGTTGTGTCTTTTCTGCCAGGGCTCTTTCCTTCTGGATCATTTTGGCAGAGAGTACCAGCTTCTGGATATCCTTTTCTACCGTGATGATCACGGCCTGCACAGTCATTCCGACATAACTTTCCGTGTCCTCCACATAGGTGAGGGCAAGCTGTGAAGCCGGGATAAATGCACGGATTCCACGGACATAACCAACAACGCCGGCAGGGACTGCCTCTGTGATCTTTACGTCAAAAACGGTTCCGTCTGCCATATCCTCTTTTAATTCATCCCATACCAGCACACGGTTTGCTTCTTTTCTGGAAAGAATTACATTACCACTGGCATTTTCCGGGTCCAGTACCATAGCTTGGATCACATCCCCGATGATCATATCCTTTTTAATAGAAAAGGATGGATCGTCGCTGCACTCTTCGATCGGGATAATGCCTTCTGTATAATAATTCAGATCAACCGTTACTTCTGTGTCGGAAACGCCGATCACGGTCACATCCAGAATATCGCCCTCGCGCAATACCTGAAAGGAACGCTCCAGCTCGTTTTCGTAATCCTTCATACTCTTTTCTTCACTCATATAAATCCTCCATTCCGCAGAAATGTTTGTTATAAACTTAAGTGATCAATTCTTTTTCTGTCATTTCTTCCATCCCTTCATCGCCTTCCTGATTGTAGTATAGCGGATTTATGGTGTGTTTACAAGCTGACGGATTGATATGTCACAAAGAAAAAATACCTTACAATATTTCTCCCTCCGTTTTGTATTCTATTGGTTTTGGGGTAAATATTATCCTATTTCAGAACCCGGACAGTGCAGGTTTCTTTTGTGCCATCTTCGGTAAAGGAAATGACAGCAGTTCCTGCACTTCGGGCAGTAAGATTGCCAAGCTGATCTACCTGGACGATATTTGGCTTGTTTGATTTGATCAGTGGTGCATTGCCACTGGAGACCATATAATCGAGTGTACGCGTTTCTCCGGCTTTCATGGTCAGAGAAGTAGAAGATATACGAATGGTTGGAGATTCTACTTCAATCTCACAGGTTTTGGATACGCCGTCTGCTCTGGCGGTAATGATTGTGGTGCCGTGTTTCCGGGCGCACACAAGTCCATTGTCGTTGACTGTTGCGATGCGGGGACGGCTGGATTTCCATGATGGCCGGATCCCGGAAGATACCTCGGCGGTCAGCTGGATCTGCTGGCATCGAAAAAGCTTTGCATAGATGTGATTCAGTTTGATCACAGGTTTTTTAACCGTAACGCGACAGGTAACCGTGGTTTTTGCTGCTTTGACAGAGATTATGGCAGTACCCGGTTTGCAGGCGGTGATCACGCCATTGCTGTCCACGACGGCAACACCCTTTTTGTTGCTGCGGTAGACAGGACAGGTGCCGTTGGATATAGATGCCTGAAGTGAAAAAACTTCTCCGTTTTCCATGGATATCTGTCTGGTATTTAATGTGATCTTAGGTCTGGAAACTGTTTTTCCTGTGGATCTGGCTGCGGCTTTGCAGGAGACGATGGGAATGCTGAAAAGTCCCAGAAGGATTGACAGTGTCGTGAGTATGACGAGAAGATATCGTCGAAATGATAATGAATGTTTCATAGAGAACTCCCTCCTTGCCGGGGGAGAAATATTGTAAAGTGTCTGGAGTATAACACCACGCATTGCAAAGGTCAATAGGGACGTTATATTTTTGGAACATTGCACGAAAATGTAAATTTTTTCCAGTAAACATCACGGAAAATTCGGAAATCTCCGGAAACCAATTTGTGCATCATGCTTTTTTGTGGTATAGTTAAGAAGAGTGATGTTCTAATGCATACATGTGTATCAGTATACGAAACACTTGCCGGAGATTTTCAATAAATCCGGCATACATATTGCAAAAATGGAGGATAATGACATGGCAAAGATCGAGATGAAGACACCGTTAGTTGAGATGGATGGCGACGAGATGACCAGAATTCTCTGGAAAATGATCAAGGATGAGCTGCTTCTTCCTTTTATTGATCTGAAGACAGAGTATTACGATCTCGGACTGGAGTACCGTAATGAGACAAACGATCAGGTAACGATCGACTCTGCAGAGGCAACCAAAAAGTATGGTGTTGCAGTAAAATGTGCAACGATTACACCGAATGCAGCTCGTATGACAGAGTATAATCTGAAGGAAATGTGGAAGTCTCCAAATGGTACAATCCGTGCAGCACTGGACGGTACTGTTTTTCGTGCACCAATTCAGGTAAAGGGCATCGAGCCTTGTGTAAAGAACTGGGAGAAGCCGATCACATTGGCACGTCATGCCTATGGAGATGTTTATAAAAATACAGAGATCAAGGTGCCTGGCGCAGGTAAAGCAGAGCTTGTATTTACCGGTGCGGATGGCAAAGAGATTCGTCAGACGATTCAGGAGTTTGACGGACCGGGTATTATTCAGGGTATCCACAATACAGACAAATCCATCACAAGCTTTGCAAAGGCATGCTTTAACTACGCATTGGATACAAAGCAGGATCTGTGGTTTGCAACCAAGGATACGATTTCAAAGATTTATGATCATAATTTTAAAGATATTTTCCAGGATATCTATGATAAGGAATACAAGGACAAATTTGAGGCAGCCGGTATTGAGTATTTCTATACTCTGATTGATGATGCCGTTGCCCGCGTTATGAAGGCAAAGGGTGGATTTATCTGGGCCTGCAAGAACTACGACGGAGATGTTATGAGCGATATGGTTTCCTCTGCATGTGGTTCTCTGGCAATGATGACTTCTGTACTGGTTTCTCCTTCCGGTGTATATGAGTATGAGGCTGCCCATGGAACCGTTCAGAGACATTATTATAAGCATTTGAAGGGCGAGGAGACATCAACAAACTCTGTAGCAACAATCTTTGCCTGGACAGGTGCTCTTCGCAAGCGTGGTGAGCTGGACAACATTCCGGAGCTGATGGCATTCGCCGACAAGCTTGAGAAAGCAACACTTTCTACGATTGAGAGTGGAAAGATGACAAAGGATCTGGCGCTGATCACCAGTATGAAGGACGTTACGGTATTAAACAGTGAGGGATTTATCAAGGCAGTCCGTGAGTCCCTGGAAGCAATGCTGTAACAGGCATTCTTGCATAAAAAGCAAAATCATAGAATGGAAATCCATATGAAGCAAAAAGCCTCGCAACAGGGGCTTTTTGTTGTCAGGGGAACTACAGACCAGGAGGACAACGTAATTATGATAGAATTTGAAAAAGAGGTTACCGGACTTGTACCGGATCATGGATTTACTCATGGAGCTAAATTTCATGCGGATGATGTGTTTTCTACGGCGTTTTTACGCCTGTTGAATCCTGCGATTGAGGTGACGCGTGGATTTGATGTACCGGAGGATTTCGATGGCATTGTATATGATATTGGAAGAGGAAAGTACGACCATCATCAGCAGGACAAAGAAATTCGTGAAAATGGTGTGCCCTATGCGGCTTTTGGACTTCTTTGGAGAGAATTTGGCACCTGCTTCCTGACAGAGCAGGAGGCGGCTGATTTCGATGAGAAGTTTATTCAGCCATTGGATGAATCAGATAATACAGGATCTGAGAATATCCTGTCAGAGCTTATGGAAAAGTTTAATCCGGGATGGGATTCGGATGCTTCCTATGATGATCGATTCTGGGAAGCAGAAGCCTTTGCGGAGAAGATTCTGATTCGATATATAGAGAGTATACAGGGACTTCGCCGGGCATCCGATGTGGTAAAAAAAGCTATGGAGGAGAGTGATGGAGAAATCCTGATCCTGCCATGCTATGTACCATGGAAACGGGATGTGATTGGCAGCAGTTATCAGTTTACGGTATATCCATCGAATCGGGGAGGATATAGCGTACAGGGGGTACCAAAATCCAAAGAGGATCGTAGTCTTGTCTGTGATTTTCCTAAGGAGTGGTGGGGGTGTGATCCTTCAGAGCTTCCGGGTGTCAGCGGTGTAGCTACTGCACGGTTTTGCCATGCGACAGGCTTTATGGGAGCTGCGGATACAAAAGAAGATGCTATAAAAATGGCTGTGATATCGTTAGAACAAAACAGATAAATTGAATAAATACTGTATAGAAACACTTATAGGGGAGAATCTATTTCTATTTGAAATAAATCCTCCCCTTATTTGATTGTTTTAAAGTTTAATGATCATCCTTCGGTGCCGGAGGGGGTGACAGAAGCACGCTCCTGATAAGAAAGCACCTTCTCTACAGCAGCACAAACGCTGTAATACTCTCGTTTTGTTTCCTCAAGATGCTGCTTGCCGGCCTCTGTCAGATGATAGTAGACACGGAAACGCTTTCCAACCACCTGAACCTTACGCTCGTCAAGATAACCATTCTTTTTTAAACGGTAGAGTGTTGGGTACATTGTAGCTTCATTTAACTGGTAATCGCCCTCACTCTGCTTTTCGAGATCCTGTGATAACTGGTATCCATACTTATCTTCCTGCTCCAGTAAATGCAAAAGGATCATTTCAATAGTTCCACGCTTTAAATTATCTTTTATGCCCATCGCTATCCATCCAACTTTCTATAGTTTTTTATGTATCTCCCATTATAACACATAATTAGAAAAAATGTCACACCTTAATATAAGAAATTGGAACATTTTCTAAAAAATATGCTACAAGGCGGTTTAAAACAAAATATCCAATGACAATAATAGCGATACAGCCTATAGCAATTGCCAACAGGATTTTTTGACGGTGTCTTAGGTCGAGCATCTTCCGTGTATCATCGTCAACAAAATGACAATAAATTTCACGGTATCCATAATCAGGATGATCTTCACTGTATTGCAACATATCACTGTAAAGTGATAAACATGCCGGAGATATATCGTCTTTGGTATGACTGACTTCTGACGTTGAAAACTTGTGCCGGATTAAAATACGGCTGAGAAAATACGGTCGCCGGGTTAATAGAAATGAGCGCATGAATATTCCTTTCTGTTAGCTGATCACTCCATGCTTTGTGCTGGAAATTTCTAGATTAACAGTTTTAGAGGCGGTTGTTCCAATTAAATTAAATTTTGCCTTACCATATGCCGTATTGCCCTGTTTCCAACGTTTTCCACTATCATAAACCCATTTTTTTATATTATAAATAAAGGCTTCATGGGATACGTCGGAGCAAACAACAAGAGTTCCGTCATACATGAATGTACCGTGAAGAATGTATTCCCAACTAAGTACATTAGAACCATTGTAATATTTAAAAGATTTACTTGCGCTTTTTGTTTTTGTTGCATAACATGCCATTGAATTTGGCGTTTTTACTGTGAGGGTAACAACACAGTAACCGCCATCCTCCATTGGAATAGTTTTTTTTGAAACAGTTATAGGAGCTGTTGAGGCGGTGGTTGTAGCAGCCGCTGCTGCATTTGCAGATAATAAATTAGATGTAAGCATACAAAATGTAAGTGCTAAACAGGTAAGTGCTTTAAAGGGTTTTTTCATGACATTTCCTCCTATTCAGTAATATGTAATATTGGTTGATGAGAGGCTGCTTGAGGAGAGGGTGTTGTCTCTATATGTAAAGATTCAACGGCGTGTCCATTAACTTCGTTAAGTATTTCGCAGGAATGAAGAATAAATGCTCCCAAAATTAGCAGACATGCAGCAAAGATCGCAATGATCACAGTTTTGGAAAACTGCTTTTTATGCTCCCTGTGTTGTGCTGCAACAGCTTCCTCATATTGTTCCTCAAGTTCTTTTGGATGTCCGAAATGATGAAAGATTTCCGCTGTCGTAGCAGAAGGATGTTCTTTCAGATAACAGTCCAAAGAATCGCTCATCTCTTCGAGAAACTGTTCTGTATCATTACGGTCTCCGGAGTAGTACATCCGTAACTGTTTCAGATATTGTTCCCGATTAAAAGAGTTCATCAAAATCCGCCTCCTCTTAAGTTACATTTTTATCATAACAAATCTAATATTTTTTGCAAATACATTGGCATAAAAAACATTGTGTTTAATCATATTTAAACAATAAAAAAGATGAAAAATATTTTTAATTCATTTTCCTAATTTGTATGTTTGCAAAAATTGATTTTATCAAAAAAATAAATATCAGACAAGAGTTTTTTTTGCTCAAAAAAAGAATATACTCTCTATAAGATTATACGCAAACGCAAACAGAATAAATTAACCATATTACACAAGTATAATCGTATATATCAGATACATAAAGAAAAAATATGCAGCAGAAATGGGCATTAGTTAAAATATAGAAGGTGTATATATGGCTTTAAGTGACAAAGAAATTGGAATGAGAGTTCGTAATGTCCGTAGAGAAAACGGACTTACTCAGGATAAATTTGCAAGAAAATTTCATATGACACAGCAAACATTAAGTCGTTATGAGAATGGAAAAATATCTATTCCGAATGGTACTTTGGAAAACATTGCAAAGGGAATGGATGTGCCGATAGGTTATTTTCTTGGAATAGATTCCATGACATTTACGGATGATGAACTACGCCTTCTGGAACTGTACCGCCGCGCAGACGATCGTGTCAAAGAATATATTTTTGAGATGGTCCGGATGTCGGCAACAAAGCTGAAAGGGAAGGATAGTTAAATTTTATTGTATGTAAGGCTTTGAGGCTGAACCGGAAGTGTCTGGAAAGGATTTACTCCTGCAGATGTAACGGGAGAACAATAATTTGTTTATGAATTTACCTGTTGGCGGTTGACAAGCAGCGAAAAGGATACTAATATAAAACTATAGTGAAAAACTGTGACGGAGACAGTACCTTGTTTGGAAACGCTTCAGTGAGTCCGGGATAGTGCGAACCGGATGCATAGAGAGTATTCTCTTGGATAGATGAGGGAAGATCACTCCTGAGTTGCAGACTGGAACGTTGTGTTATCAGTACAGCCTGACGGATCCCGCCGTTATAGGGGTATGTATCGAATCGTTATTGCGTACAATGTGGTGTACACAAGGGCAAAGAATTTCACTGCCCCATTTTCCGTACAGATTAAATAGGTGGTTATGAATGTTACGGCTTTCATCCTGTTTAGGATGAAGGTCTTTTTTAGTGTATAGGAAAATGCTCGTAGCGTAGAGGGAAGCCAACGAGAATTGCGAAGCAA